>Ga0209596_1000897_pt1 | contig 26489 bp, 40 predicted proteins | sample M_130807_MF_Meta_FD_187314 | JGI IMG/M metagenome (GOLD analysis project Ga0209596, IMG submission 187314) | Freshwater microbial communities from Lake Montjoie, Canada to study carbon cycling - M_130807_MF_MetaG (SPAdes) (version 2) | ecosystem: Environmental > Aquatic > Freshwater > Lake... | reverse complement strand
AATACTTTGCTAACATTCCAGGCATGGAAGACAACAAGGTTGAGACACGCCGCATCCAAGTCAACGAGTTTGAACTTCGCGCAGGGCCAACAGGTGACGGAATGTCATTCACAGGATATGCAGCAGTCTTCAACTCTGATTCTGAACCGTTGCCATTCATCGAGCGAATCGCACAAGGTGCATTCAAAAAATCTTTGAAGAGTCGAATGCCAATCAAGATGTACATGAACCACGACTCATCAATGCTTCTCGCTTCGACAAGGTCAAAGACTTTGCGATTGCAAGAAGATTCAAAAGGTTTGCTCGTTGAAGCAGATCTTCCTGACACAACTGTTGGCCGTGACTTGAGCGTGTTGATGAAGCGCGGCGATGTTGACTCGATGTCGTTCGGCTTCTCGGTTCCGTCTGGTGGTGACAAATGGTCGGATGATGGGATGAGCCGTGAACTGCGCCAAGTACGTTTGCATGAAGTGTCGGTCGTGACTGGCTTCCCTGCCTACACAGCAACTTCTGCTTCTGTTCGTTCGCTGGACATCCTTGCCGAGCGCACAGGTGTTGACGTAGACAAACTCGCTGAAGCGATCACGGTCCTTGAAGCGGGTGGCACTCTGTCAGATGAGTCGGCTGATCTGTTGTCGGGTGCGGTCAGCAAACTTCGTGCCGAACCAGCCAAGGTTCCTGCATCAGTAAGTTTGATGGCCAAGCATCTTGAACTCTTGAAAAATATCTAGACTCTGATATAGACTCAGGTCTGCCGGTAAGCGTTCCGCTACGGCTAGAGATTGGTAAGCGTACCGCTACGATCGGAAGACAACTTCCTGCGCACCACAACTTAACCAATCATGGAGAAATCATGAAACAATTTATTGAACAACAAATGGCTCAACGCGCTACAGCGTGGGAAGCCGCAAAGAAGATTCTTGATGTTGCAACCGCTGAGAAGCGTGACTTGTCAGCAGAAGAGACACAAACATATGAGCGCATCAGCAAAGAACTTGATGATCGCACAGCAACAATCGAGAAGCTCCGCGCCGATGAGGCTCGTGAACTTCGTTTGGATGCAGCAACACGCGAGATCGCAGACCAGGTTCGTCCTGTCGCTGACGCTCCACGCGGTGTTCGTTCAGACGCAGAAGTCATTCGCTCAATGGCGAAAGGCGAACTTCGTTCGCATTCGTTTGAAAAGCGTGACGTAGTAAAGACATCAACTGGTTCACCAGTTCCAACATCTTTCTACGATCAGGTCATCATGCTTGCTCGTCACGTTGGTCCGATGCTCCAGACTTCAACAGTCTTGAACACAGCGTCAGGTGAAAACCTTCAGATTCCATCACTTGCTCAATACTCAACAGCGGCAATCGCTGGCGAAGGCACAGCAATCGCTGAGTCGGATCCGATCTTCAACTCGTTCATCACTTTGGGTGCATACAAGTATTCATTCCTTGTACAGCTCTCAACAGAGTTGATCGAGGACAGCGGTGTTGACATCTTGTCATTCTTGGCAAGCGAAGTCGGCAATGAACTTGGCTTCCGTGTGAACTCGGCTTTGACAGTCGGATCAGGAACAAACCAACCAAAAGGTATCGTCGCAGCAGCAGCTGCCGGCGTAACTGGCGGAACGGGTGTATCTGGTGCGTTCACGGCAGACAACTTGATCAGCCTTGTCTACTCGGTAGACACAGCAGGTCGTCGTCTTCCAGGTTCAGGCTTCCAGATGAACTCGAAGTCAATCGGTCAGATGCGTTCTCTCAAAGACACAGCAGGCAACTATGTGTTCCAACCAGCATTGAACGCTGATGCAAACGACTTGCTCCTCGGATACCCAGTATTCGAGAACCCAGCAATCGTTGACACAGCAACAAGCGCGAAGTCGGTAATCTTCGGACACCTTCCTTCGTACTATGTTCGTCAAGTTGGCGGCATCAAACTGGATCGAAGCGATGACTTCGCATTCAGCACAGGCCTTGTCACCTTCCGCGCCACAATGCGTGTTGACGGTAACTTGCCACAAACATCACATGTCAAATACTTCATCGGTGCAACAACCTGATAATCAGGAAGTAACACCAAAACAGACATGACAGTCCGCAAGGACTGTGACTAGGATTAAGTCCACGGCCATTTCGTGCAGGGTTGGCCGTGGACTTTCTCTATATCTGCACTATTCTTAGGAGGATCATGTGGCAAACCGTAATCGTGAAAGGCGTCCCAGTGGAGATGCCAGGGTATTTAGCGGAGCGTTTGCTCCGAGCGGGCGTAGCGCACTCGTTGGAAGTGTCCGACCTACCAATCCCGACCGACTCAGAATCGTTTGGTATTCCAACGCACCTTGGGCTGCCACAGGATACGGACAGCAAACCGCGCAAGTCATCCAAAGGCTCGCAAAAGAAGACCACCAAGTAGCAGTCCATGCGATGTACGGCCTCGCAGGCGCGGCATCAACTTGGAACGGATTCAAAATCTATCCACAAGGATTGGCTGCATACTCCGACGATGTAGTTGTCGCGCACACAATGGAATGGGCGAACCAAGATCCATCAACGCCGACACTGCTCATCACACTCTTCGACACTTGGGTGTTGAAGTCTGACTCGTTGAAAACTTTGAAGAACATTGCGTCATGGGTTCCGATTGATCATCAGCCAACGCCACCAGAAGTGTTGGCTTGGTGTGCGCGTGAGAACGTGCGACCGATCGCAATGTCAAAGTTTGGTTCACGAATGTTGGAGACAGCAGGAGTTGAACACTTGTATGTTCCGCACGCAATCGAGCCGGTGTTCAAACCGACCGAGTCGGTGACGTTGGCGAGCGGTCAGAAGATGACTGGTCGCGAGTTCATGGGTTGGGAAGAAGACCGATTCGTTGTGTCGATGGTTGCGACCAACAAAGGTTCGCAACCTGCGCGTAAGGCTTGGGCTGAGAACATTCTTGCGTTCTCAATCTTCGCCAAAGATCATCCTGATGCTGTGCTGTATCTGTACACGGAACCTGATGGTGCGATGGCTGGGATTAGTTTGCCAACATTGTTGGATGCGGTCGGTGTATCGAAAGACAAGTACAAGGTGGTCGATCAGTATGCGTACCGTCATTCGTTGCCACAGAATGTGATGGCTGCGATGTACACGGCGTCCGATGTTCTGTTGGCCTGCTCAATGGGTGAAGGCTTCGGCATTCCTGTCATCGAAGCGCAGGCTTGCGGATGTCGAGTGATCGTCAGCAACTTCACAGCACAACCAGAACTCGTCGGCGACGGCTGGACGGTGGAGGGTCAGCCGTGGTGGGATGCGGCACAGAAGTCATGGTTCTTCACACCGAACGTGCCTGACATCGTGAACGCTCTCAAAGCGGCCTATAACGCGCCTAGGAGCCGTTCTGAGGACGCGATCACCCATGCCCTAGGGTACGGAGCCGATCAAGTATTTGAGCAGTATTGGAAGCCAACAATGAAGGAGTTGTCCGCATGGTGCCGGTCATAGTCATCCCTGTCCTCAACCGATACGACCTGCTTGAAAGGTGCATCAAGTCAATCGACTACCCAGTCGAGAATCTGATCATCATCGACAACGGCGGACTGATCGAGAAGGATTGTTTGTCGTTGCCGAAGAACTCAAATATTGAGAACCGATACATCTTGGATATGCCGAGCAATCTTGGTGTGGCGACATCGTGGAATCTTGGAATCAAGATGACACCGTTTGCATCAGGTTGGATTCTGCTTAACTCGGATGCGCACTTCGGTCACGGTCATCTAAAGAAGTTCTACAAAGAATCAGACATTGACGAGATACATCTAGCGGGTGAACCTGGTTGGTGTTGTGCTTGGATCGGATCCGAAGTTGTCAAAGATGTTGGACTGTTCTGCGAAGCATTCCATCCTGCATACTTTGAAGACAATGACTATGAGCGTCGCGCAACACGGTTGCACAAGAAGATTGTCAAGTCTGATGCGCTGGTCTATCACGACAACTCGTCCACGTTGCTGTCGGATCCGTCGCTGTTTGACAAGAATCGTGAGAGCTTCCGAGCAAACATGGAGTTGTTCAAACTTCGCAACGCACGACTTGACGCAGGTCAGTGGGATCTGCAACGCCGAATCAATCTCAGTTGGGACTGATGGCTAAGTATCATCACTATCTGTTCCCGCATACCGACTTTGATGCGATGTACAACGCCGAAGAATCAGAGGAGTTTGATTCGTGGTATCAGTCAGATCTACGGCCAATCAGTTACCGACTGCTCTCAACAGTCATGTTGGCGTTCTCGTTTGGTTCGATACTGGATATCGGTTGCGGTAAAGGTACACAAACACATCTGATGGCGTTGCGCGGTAGAAGGGTTGTCGCTTACGACATCTCGTCGGCTGCGATCCGTAAAGCAAAAGCGTCCTACCCTGGCATCGAGTTCCGTGTCGGTGACGGTCTGACCGCAGCGAAGTCAGGTGGGTACGATTGCGCGGTCATGTCGCAGACGTTGTATGTGCAATCTGATTGGCGTGAAGTCATCGCCGAAGCAGCAGCACGATGCAACTGGCTTGTCATCCACGAATATGTCCCAGCCGAAACGCAATGGCATATTCCTGACATCTGGTCTTTGATGCTCGAAGTTGAGAAGCATTGCGCGATTGACACAAAGATTGTGATGAACGACGACCGCATCCTGCTCGTAGGTAAGTCACGACGATGAGAGTGTTTGACTGCATCCTGTTCAACCAAGAACACGACATGCTCGAATGCCGACTGTCAGAGATCGGTGATGTCGTAGACAAGGTCATCGTTGTCGAGTCGGCAACAACTTTCATGGGTCAACCCAAAGCACACGGAATTGACCTTGACAGGTTCTACAAATGGCGCGACAAAATCCACTACGAGATCTATGAAGCAGATGCTTCGCTTCGCAGTTGGTTTGCTGAAGCGGAGCAACGCAACCATCTCTTCACCGTGTTGCGACAGTTTGCACCAGAAGCCGAAGACATTGTGACGGTTGCGGATTGTGATGAGATCTGGTCGCCGAACGATATAGAGACTTTGAAAACTGGTTGGCATGGTTACATGATGAAGCGTCTTGTGATGTCGGCGTATTGGCGTCTATCTGATGAACACACAATGGTTGCGGGTCCGTGGGGTCAACGGTCAGGTGACGCGCAGTCAATGCGGTCGGCTCGATACAAGTTGCCTGAGTTGCGGTCAGGTTGGCATGTGTCGTGGATGGGTGGACCTGAATGGGCTGCGAACAAGATGCGTTCGTTCTCTCATCAAGAACTTATGGTTGATGATCCTGATGTGTTCATGGCTGAGAACTATCGTGTCGGTCGCTCGATACGCGGCGAACAGTTGATTGAGGTGCAGATGGATGATTCGTGGATTCCGTGGATCCGTGAAGGGAAGGCTCCGTTGTCGTGGTACCGTCGCCGGTAGCGGTCATCTCACCGTTTGAGCAGAACTATTGGGATCGGTTCGGTGAAGGGTTCATTGCTTCGATTGAGGGCTTGATGGTCAAACCGCAAGAGGTCATTCTTGTGACGACTGCAAGAGTTGATGTGCCGTCTTGGTGGAAGGTTGTGCCGTATTGGGATGACCGTATCTGGCCGTGTGTGAATGTGGGTGTGCGTGAAGCAACAGCGGAATGGTGTACACATCTGCCAGTCGATGACACGATGGATCCGAACTTCTTTGACGGTCTAGTTCTGCAAGGTGACGCCGTGAATGTGCGCGGTCGCTGGAACGGCGGGTTGTGTTATGGCACACCTGAGCAATATCAGAATCTGCTCAATATGCAAAACAACGGTATGCCAGGTCTTGCGGTGATTCGTCGCAAGACTTGGTTGAAGATTCCGTACCGTTCCCACAAGTATGTTGATTGGGTTCATTGGTGTGAGATGCGGTCACACAATGTTGAAGCGTCGTTTGATTCGCGTTGTGTGTGGACTTGGGTTCGACACGACGATGCGTTGACAGCTCAACCTGACCGGCAAGCCGAGCAGGATGTTGTCGAGTTCTGTGGACTGTTGAAGTCTGGTCGTGTGATACCTGGTGAGGATTGGCCTGCGAAGTTGGCTCAATGATTCTGCTCGACTTGAAAGACCGCCACAAAGGCGAACCTGTTTGGGTGTGTGGATCTGGTCCGAGTATGGGATGGGTGACACCAAAGTTCTTCGAAGGCAAGATTGTGGTTGCGATCAACGAGGTCGGATTCGTGTTCGGACTTGAAGACTTTTACACGGCGACAAACTATTCAACTCACCATCCTGTCGTGGCAGGCAATGTCGCTGCGAACCCGCATCGCATCTTCATCACACCAGACATGAACCTTGAAGCGGGCGACATGACCGCAACCCATGTCGGGTCAGGTAATCACATCACATTCAGACCACATGCACCATTCTGGAAACCTGATACCAACTGGCCAACTGATCCTGACGTGCTGGTTACTGGTGGCACTTCGGCACATATAGCGATGCACCTTGCCTGCTACATGGGTGCGTCACAAATCAACCTGATCGGTGTTGACCTCGGTCTGGTAGATGGGCAAGAGAACTTCGCTGGTTATCGCAAGTCAAATGGTTCAATGGATGGTTGGCGTCAACAATTCAGTGTCGTCGTGAATAAGTTGCGTGAGTTGTATGGAGTAAGATTCTTCAGACTTCAGCCATCACTTGAGTTGTTGGTTGTTGAGTAGGATAGGAATCTATGGCAATCACAAACGGCTATGCCACACGCAACCAGATCAAGGCTGCTCTTCGTATCGGGACTGCCGACACACAAGACGACGACCTGATTGACAACTGTGCCGGTGCAGCCAGTCGACTGATTGACGGTTATGCGAACCGACAGTTCTGGGCTTACGGATCTGCGACGACAAGAGTGTTCACCGCAGCCGATTCATTCGTGTGCGAGATTGACGACATCGCTGGAACTGCAATCACATTGAAAACACAAACCAACGCGGACGGCAACTTTGATGTCACTTGGACTCCAAGCGATTGGCAACTAGAACCAGTCAACGGAATCTTGGACGGACTCACCGTTCCGTTCACACGCATCCGCGCAGTCGGCGACTATCTGTTCCCAACCTTAAACGCAAACTTCGGATCAGAAGCATTGGTGCAACTCACCGCCGTTTACGGTTGGCCGTCTGTGCCTGAGCCGATCACACAAGCTGTGATCATCCAGTCATCAAGAATCTTCAAGCGTTACGATTCACCGCTCGGCGTTGCCGGCTTCGGAGACTTGGGTGCGATACGAGTGACACGCGCACTTGACCCAGACGTCGCACAACTTGTCGAGCCATATCGCCGAATGCGAATGTTCGCATGACCGCAACAGTCACCGAACTCAAAACAGGACTACAAACACGTCTTGCCACGATCGCAAACCTTCGCGCATTCGCACAGCAACCCGACCAGGTCAATCCGTCGCTCGGCGGTATCGCATGGCCGACACTTGAATCAATCACCTACCACGGTGCGATGCGGGCAGGCTTAGTCACACATGTGTTCACGGTCAGTGTGATTGTTGGTCGTGCTGCTGAACGCACCGCACAGAACTTGATGGACACTTATCTGTCTTATGACAGCGGGATTCGCGCAGCGATTGAAGCCGACACATCACTCGGCGGGTATGCACAAACCTTGATCGTCGAAGAGGCATCCAACATCTCAACCGTTGACGCGAACGACACAACCTACCTCACGGTTGACTTTCGTGTCGTCGTGTACGCTTAGCCCATGGCAAAGTTCCAGGTGGTTCAAGGCTTCACGGTCTTAGACAAACAATATCCAGCCACTATTGATGGCGCAGATGTTGATCATCTAGACTCTCTACTGCAATCGGGTAGCATTATTCCGGTAGCGGATAAATCAACCTCGAAAGCCGACACGGCAGGAGATAAATAATCATGGCAAAGTTAGTTCTCACAAACTCAACAGTCTCGCTCAACGGACAAGATATAAGTTCAAGCGTGGCAGCAATTACAATCTCGACTTCTGCTGCAGAGGTACCAACAACTAACTTCGGTTCAGGTGGCGCAGTCACTCGAGTCTCAGGATTGATAGACAATTCGGTCACTCTGTCTATGCACAACGACTACAACGCGATTGATGGATTGATCTTCCCATTGATCGGTTCAACTGCTGTCACAATGGTTATCAAAGCAGGCACCGCCGCAGTATCAACCGCAAACCCGTCCTACACGTTCTCGGTTCTTTGCACCGAATGGACACCAGTCAACGGTGCTGTCGGTGAATTGAACACAGCCGATGTCACTTGGCCAATCAGCGGAACGATCACAAAAGCAGTTGCATAGTTCTTAATAAAACAATCAGGAGGTAAGAATGAAGATCAACCTAGAAGTCACGACGCTTGACAACGTCACCGTGAAAGCGACCGCACAGTTCGCCGACTTCATCGCATTCGAAACAGAGAAGAATCGTTCCGTTGCAAATTTCCAAACAGAACTGAAGTTGACCGACCTTGCATGGTTGGCTTGGCATTCGCAGAAGCGCACGAAGAAGACCGCGATGAAGTTTGAAGAATGGATTGAAACAGTCGAGAGCGTGGAGGTTGGTGCCGAATCTTCGGCGATCAACCCTTTGGAGAATCCTCAGCCCACTGGCTGATCGCATACCTAGCGTGTGAAACTCACATCGCTCCATCTTTACTTCTGCAAGAGTCACCTAGAATGCTGTACACGATGCTCGGCTATCTGCGCTGGAAGAGTGTCAAGATGAACCCGAACCAAAGGATTCAATGATGGCCTTTACAGGTAATAAGTTCTCAGCATTCCCGAACCTGCCAGGTGACACAGGTGCAACAATCGGCAGTGCCGGTCAAGCAGCAGTCCTTGCCAACACAGTCATCATCAAAGACCTGTACGAAACTCTGCGCAAGTTTGATCGAGCCAGTTACGAGTTCAGCAAAGAGCTGCGCAAAGTCGCCTACACAATCGCCAAAGATCTGTCAACCGAAGTCAGAGTCACAGCAGGTACGGTCAGTCGAGCAAGCCAAGCGATACAGGTTGCCAAAGGATTACGGGCATCTAATGATCGCATCCCGACAATCAAGTTGCGTGGCAATGAATCATTCGTATCTAAGTCGCGTCCGAACAGCAGACGCAAAACAAAGGTGACTCGCCGAGATGTGTTCTTCGGTGCGGAGTTTGGTGGTGGATTGACACCTAAGACCAAGCAGTTCTTACGCCATCGCGGTCAGTCTGGATACTTCTTCTGGCCCACCGTCCGCAAACGCAAGAACCAGATCGCCAAAGAATACTTAGAAGGCATAGACAAAGTGGTCAAGGAACTAGGTCTTTGATACTTGCAATCCGCTGAGGATTCGCTATCCTGATAGTCGGAGGTTCTGCACAATGTTTGAAGTCGTCGGGTTCTCATCGGTCAAGTCCGTCTACCCAAAGACCATCGCAACATCTTGGATGGAGTTCGCCACAATCCTCGGCAACCATCAAGAACGTGAACAGAAGTCTGACGGCAAGTTATATTCGCCAGTCACCTACCGTGAACACACGACCCGTGGCAACGCAAACGTGTCGCACATCTGGGCGTTGGTTGCCGACCTTGACGGTGAAGCATTCGAGCAAGCAGATATCGGATCGTATATACACTTCGCATACACGACCTGGTCGCATCGTGAAGACAATCCGCACTGGCACGTTGTCATCCCGTTTGAGCAGGCTGTGCCGGTGCAGAGTTGGGAAGAAGTTTGGTACGAGACACATGAGCGTCTTCGTCTCAAAGGCGACCCAGCAACCAAAGACCCTGCCCGTATCTTCTATCTGCCACAGCACGAAGCAGGTCAGCAGTTTCGCACACATCATTCAGGTTGGCGATTCCTTGATCCAACCATCACAGACATCGCTGCACCGACACGCCGATTCAACACACCAAACATTCGCTCGACTCGTCAACCGCGTCGCGGTAATCCGATGCGATGCGTTCTTGATCCAAAGTGGTGGGATGCACCGATTGATATGTCGCAATATGACGGCATGACACAGTCAGAGATTCACAAAGACATGCAACGCGAGTGGGCTGAGCTTCGCAAACGGATGGCTGCTAACTGAGTAGAATTGCTTCACCATGGCAGGTGAACGCACATTCGTTGTAAAGATTCTCGGCAATGCCGATGGTGCTGTCACGGCGTTCAAGAAACTTGCGCGTGAAGGTCAAGACTCTTTAGAGAAGGTCGGCAAGATTGGTGCCGCATTAGGTGGCGCATTTGACTTCGTAAAGAAGGGTGCATTCATTGCGCTCGGTGGATTGACCGCGGTGGCTGGTGCAGCAGCAGCTGCGGTCGCAGCAGCAGCAGCCGATGAGAAGTCACAGAAACTTCTCGCCGACCAGTTAATCAAGTCCGCTGACGCGACCTTGGCACAAGTATCGGCGACAGAGTTGTTTATTGAGAAGGCGATGTTGGCAACTGGTATTGCCGACGATGAACTTCGACCAGCGTTCGGCAATCTTGTTCGCGCAACAAACGATGTGGAGAAAGCGCAATCGCTGTTCACACTTGCGCTTGACATCAGCGCGGCAACTGGGCGCGATTTGGAGGCCGTGACTTTGGGTCTCGGACGTGCGGCGACAGGGCAGATCGGTGCCCTCACTCGACTCGGCATTCCGTTGGATGAAGGCGCAAAGAAGTCAAAAGACTTCGGTGCAATCCTCACAACTTTGCAAACACAATTCGGTGGTGCAGCCGCAACCGCAGCCGACACATTCTCTGGCCGAGTAAAGATTCTTAAAACAGGTCTTGGTGAAGTGGTTGAGGAGATCGGCTTCGCACTTCTGCCGGTCGCCGAGAAGTTCGTTGCATTCTTAACAAACAATGTGTTGCCAGCTTTGAAGGCTGCGGTTGACGGCTTTAGAGAAAAAGGACTATCGGGTGCAGTCGCATACTTTGGTGCTGCATTTGGACAGATGACCTTCTCTGTTCTTGACAGAGTTGAAGCACTGATACTTAGTTTTTACGAACTGCAAAAGAGCTTTGTTGATCTGATCGGACCGCTCGCTGCAGGTGTTGACTTTCTTCGAGCATTCGGAAACGCAATCGTGGGTGGCGATGGAATCATCACCATTGAGCAACAACTCATCAACCGAACTGAACAGATCAGCAGAACCTTTGACGGGTTCCGTAACTCAGTCTCAAACGCGCGAGCTGCATTGAATCTGTCCGGCAACACTCTTTCAAAGTTCGTTGACCAGACTGACAGTATCGGTCAGAAGGTTCTACCGAAAGCGAAAGAAGCAGCCGATATGTTTGCAGGTTCTTTGGACAACGTCAAGAAGTCTTCAGGTGGTGTGGCTAAGACGGTGGATGACACTAAACAGAATCTTGAGAAGTACACGTCAGCGTTGAAGTCTTCAACATCTGCGCAGAAGGCGTTGACTAGCGCACAGAAGGGAACGCGCGAAGCACAACTCGGAGTCTTCAAAGCAAACAAGGATCTTCTGACCGCTCAAGAAAACCTTGACCAAGCAACAAGAGGATTTGGTGCTGACTCGCCACAAGCGAAGGCCGCGCAACGTGAGTTGGCTAAGGCTCAACGCAATGTGGCGAACGCTGGGTTTGCTGTTGAAGAGTCCGTGTTTGCGGTTACGGATGCCGAGAAGAAACTTGCCGAACTTCGAGCCGATCCTCTGTCCACTCCGCAAGTAATCCGACAGGCTGAGATTGATCTTGCCCAAGCAAAGTTGGCTGTGGCTGACGCTTCGGACACAGAGTTTGAAGCAACGAATGGTTTGAAGGATGCGCAACTCAAGTTGAACGAAGCGACGGATGGTGCTATCAGCGGATCCGAAACCTATAACGAGTTCTTAAAGTTGGTGAACGATGCCAAGCAAGCACAGGTTGATGCGTCGGAACGTCTGTTTGATGCAACGGAGCGTGAGACTGAAGCATTTGAAGCACTTGCCGAAGCGATCAAGAAGGTCGCTGACGCTGCTGCTCTGATACCTGGTCGTGGCTTGTCAATCCCGACTTTGCCTGGTGTGGTGACACCAAGCCCAACAACGGTGCCATCAGATATTCGTGGTGGTACGGGTGCAAACATTGTGGTCAACACAGGTATCGGGACGAACGGTATTGAGGCTGCGCGTCAGATGGTTGAATTGTTGCAACAATATACGAACATCAATCGTGATGCTATTGCGTCTCTAGTTCGTAGGTAGCCATGCCGAAGACTTTGAAGTGGGGTCAACCGTATTCGGTTTTGTTGGATGTTGGTGCGGTCGCTGACGCATTCATACTCGACTCATCACTTCTTGATGGCACAGATGTGCTTGACGGCTCAACAGACTTCGTGGACGCAACCGAATATGTGTTGTCTGTAGCAATTCAACGTGGCCGTGGTTCACAAGTTGAACAGTTCCAACCAGGTACCTGTCGCATCTTGGCCGACGACCGCGCATCAGGCAGACTCTTTGACCCAGCGAACACCGCATCAACCTGGTATGAAGGCAACTTTGATCTGGCACCGAGACGCGCCATCAAAGTTCTTGCCGGCACAGCCGAGCTGTTCGTCGGAGCAATCACCGACCTTGACATCACCTACCAAATGCCTGACCTGTCGTTTGCTTCTATCACAGCAGCCGATGGACTGTATGAGTTGAGTCGCACAAGTCTTGCCGCGTTCACACCGTCATCAGAACTTACGTCTGCGCGTGTGTCCACAATCTTGAACCGACCAGAAGTCAACTACTCGACCGCACTACGAAGCATCGAGACAGGACTCGCAACATGTGGCACCGTTGCCTATGCCGCGAACGCAAACACTCTGTCAGCGTTGCAGGCTGTTGCGATCGCTGAGGATGGCAGGCTCTTCGCAAACCGTCGCAACGAAATTGTGTTTGATCAGCGTGTGGACTTCACATTCTCTACCGCTATCGCAGGGTTCGGTGGCACAGCATCCAACCAGATTCCGCTACTCGACATCGGTGTCGCATACGGTCAAGAAACATTGTTCAACCGTGTGCAGATAGATGTTGATGGTGGCACCGCAGCACAGGTCGCATCCGATGCGACAAGTCAAACGAAGTTCGGTGTGCAGACGTTGTCGTTCTCAAATGTGCCGTTGAATACTTTGGCTGCTGGTGCGGCGTTGGCACAGAACATTGTGGACAAATACAAAGAACCCAAGATCCGATTCGATCAGATCTCAACGAGTTTGAATGCTTGCGGGACGGCCTTGTTTGCGACCGTGTTGACATTAGATGTGGGTGACGTAGTCGAGGTCACGAAGACCTACACGCAAGGTCTGCCACTGTCGCGCACCGACACCGTGTTCATCGAGTCCGTCACCCACGACATCACACCCACCGATCATCGGATAAGATTCGGACTAGGACAGGCACAAGTCATCTTGCCATTCCTGCTCGACACATCAGAATTAGATGACACAGATTACGCACTAACATAGGAGCATTATGGCTGGAGCTGGATATCGAACATTTGCATCGGGCGAAGTATTGACTTCGAATAATGTTCAGACGTACCTCATGGATCAGATGGTCAAAGTCTTCGCAGGTACCGCAGCACGAGCATCAGCAATACCGTCACCTTCGACTGGCATGGTTGCGTATTCAACTGCTACAGGTTTGCAAGTTTTTAACGGCTCAACATGGGTTAATGTATAGACATGGCTGGCGCAGGATATAGAACATTCGCATCTGGTGAAGTCCTCACTTCGACCAATGTGCAAACATATTTGATGGATCAAGCCGTGCAGGTTTACTCCGGCACAGCAGCACGATCATCCGCAGTACCATCTCCGTCAACAGGCATGGTCGCCTACTCGACTGCGACAGGTTTACAAGTATTCAACGGCTCAACATGGGCGAGTGTGGGTGGTGCATCTACAGTTAATTTAGAGTATTTGGTTATTGCTGGCGGTGCTGGTGGCGGTGCTGACGAAGGTGGTGGTGGCGGTGCTGGCGGATACCGAACATCAGTTATCGGTGCAAATTCAGGTGGTAGTGCTGTTGCTGATCCATCTCCAACAATTTCGGCTGGTGTTACTTACACAATTACGATTGGTGCTGGCGGTGCTGGTGGTGTAAATGCTGCAAAAGGTTCTTCGGGTGTTGCTAGTTCTATTGCTGGGTCAAACATTCAAACTGTTACTGCGACTGGTGGTGGTGGTGGCGGTTACGGCACTACTGCTGGCGCTGATGCAAGTGGTGTTGCTGGTGGTTCTGGTGGTGGCTGTGGTGGCGCAAACGGCACTATAGGTGCAGGAACTTATGCTCAAGGTTTTAGCGGTGGGAATGGTATTAGTGAACAGGCTACAGGTGGCGGTGGCGGTGCTGGTGCGGTTGGTGGAACTGGTGCAAGCACAGTTGCAGGAAGCGGTGGTGTGGGTGTGGCATCGTCAATATCTGGTTCATCAACTTTTCGTGCTGGTGGCGGTGGCGGTTCTTCTCGTGCAAGCACGGCTGGCGCTGGCGGAAATGGCGGTGGCGGTGCTGGCTCAGTTGGCAACACAGCTCCGACTGCTGGAACAGCGAACACGGGTGGCGGTGGCGGTGGTCGTGGTAACGACCAAGGCGCAGGTCAAAATGGTAACGGTGCTGCTGGCGGTAGCGGTGTTGTGATTATAAGAACTTTAGATTCTGTTGCAAGTGCAAGCACTTTGACTGTTGGCACTCAAGTCACATCAGGCGGTTACAAAATTTATACATTTAATGCAAGTGGAACGATTGCGTGGGCGAGTCTCTAATGGCACACTTCGCAAAGATAGAAAATGATGTTGTTACACAAGTTATTGTTTTAAGTAACGATGTTTGTGGTGAACCGACATCTAATTTTCCCGAAACAGAAGCACTTGGTCAAGCGTTTATTGCTGACACTCTAAAACTTGCTGGCGTGTGGAAACAAACTTCGTTCAACAACAACTTTCGCAAACAATTTTGTGGCGTTGGGTTTACATATTTATCTGATGCTGATGTGTTCGTAGCACCACAACCGTATTCTTCGTGGACTCTTGACAGCAATCACGATTGGCAACCACCAACACCAAAACCTGAAGGCGACTATTACTGGAACGAAGAAGAACTTGAGTGGGTCGCCGTCTAACTAGGTGGCTGATTCCGCTACCAGCAATCGTTCTATCGTTCTGGCCGACAATCGTTCGCGCCGATCCGATTCCAGGACTTGTCACTAACTACTACTCGATTGACGAGATTCCACCAGTTCAGTCGACTGACGAATATCCTGTTTGCGGTTCAGAGGTCGAGAACAATATCAATCGCAGCTATGACGGTGAACCGTACGAGGATTGCACAGGCGATCTGTTCATGGTTCACATGACCGGCTACATCACAATCCCTGAACACAACACGATTGAGTTCTGGTTGGCGTCAGATGACGGTGGTGAGATAACGATTGATGGCAACACGTTCGGTGTTTGGTGGGATCAGGGTTGTTCGGCCACAACGTCAGGTGAATTAGAACTAGAAGCCGAAAGTGTGCCGCTCGAATTGTGGATGTACGAGAACGGCGGTGGCACTTGTGTGATGCTCGCGTGGAACATTAACGGTCAAGGCTGGGAGATGGTTCCAGACTCCGCGTTTACAACTAACGCAGTCTCGCAGACAACTTCAACAACATCTTCAACAACCACATCCTCATCTACGACCACCACCACTTCAACCACAACAACTTTGCCTGAGACAACAACCAGTTCATCTACATCAACCCTTCCACAAGAAACGACCACAACGACTTCAACAACTCTTGCACCAACAACCACGCAAACGACAACAACAACGTCAACGACGACCATCCCAGTTCAAACAACGACCACAACTTCTGCACCATATACGCCTCCTCAGACGACGACGACTAGCGAACCAGTCGTCGTATTAGTTCCTGATACCACGACCACAACTGTCGCACCTGAACCCGAATCCACAACATCCACCACGATTGCCGAAACATCTACAACCGTTCCTCCCGAGCCTGATCCGACTGTTCCTGAATCCGTTCCAACTCTGCCCGCCGAAACAACCACGCCAACATCACAGCCGTTGCAAGAACCAGATACCCAAGAAACATTGCCACCAGAAGTAGAGAGTTCATCGACCACAACGCTACCTGACATCGAGTCTGAGGTGTTCACCGAAGAAGAACTGGATGCGTTCGTAGAGACACTCGACATCGTTGAAGATGAACCGATCACCGATGAGAAGGTTGAGCAGATTCTTGAAGTGTTGAAAGACGCGGCACCGGCACAGATTGTTGCAGCGATTGAGCAGATCTTGACCACGACAATTACATCCGACCAGGCTGTCAGCATCGCGTCGACTCCTGAAGTGTTGGCTGCGGTAACACAAGACCAAGCCGAAGCAATCTTTGAAGAGATCATCGTTGAAGAACTCACAACCGAACAAGCCGACGAACTGGTCGCAGTCCTGAACGAAGCACCAACGAAAGTCAAGCAAGCATTCCAAGACACAATCAACGTGTTCGCAGGTTTCTTCGACTCGTTCCAAATGGTCGGCCAGACAATACCTGTCGGCGAGCGTAGAACTCTCATCGCCGTATCCAATACACTTGTAGCAGTCGGAGCAAGCCTGCGCAGAAAAGACAAATAGTGTTTGCCAAACTACGCAATGAACTGTTCGCCCTAGGATTCACGCTGGGTGCATCAGCCATAACCATCATGACCCTTTCAGGGTCAGTTCAGACATGGGCATTGATATTCACGTTCCTGTCCCTCGCACTACACTTGGCAGGAGTATTGACCAAAGGAGAAAAAGATGGATCAGGACATGAAGATTAAACCAAACGCAACTGCTGCAAGATTCTTTGACCTCGGACAAAGACTGTTCAGTCTGTTCCTCTCGACAGCACTCCCAGCAATCACCACAGGCGCAGTCATCGGTGTGTCTGTCGCAAAGTCGGCGATCATGGCTGGAGCGATGTCGGTCATCGCAGTTGTGCAGAAGCTCGCAGCCGCATCGGTTGACGGTGCGTTGACAGCGGACGAGATCAAAGATGCGTTCGGATCGAGCAACGGTAAGAAGAAGAAGTGAACGCAAAAAACTGGCCGATAGTCAAGGTCACTTTGCCGGCAGATCTCAAAGGCGTCAAGCCTGGTGAGGTGCCTGCGCATCTGCTCCGCGACGTCCAACCTGAAGGCAAACTTCATTGGCGAGCAGCCGACGCCTATCATGCGATGCGCGACAAAGCACTCGCTGACGGAATCAAACCATTCAAACCAACCTCGGCAGGCGACACCTACCGCACACTTGCCATGCAGACCACAGTGTTCTTGCAGCGATACCAGAAGTCACCGCTTGAAGGCGCATCAACACGAACTTGGGAAGGTGTGAAGTGGTACAAGAAGTCACCGACCATGGCATCACTCGCAGCACCAGGTACATCTCAACACAACCTCGGCATCGCAGTTGACATCTGGTCGGCGTCAGGTCCACGCTTCGAATGGATGCTTGCCAACGCACTTGACTTTGGGTTCTCGTGGGAAGTCGTACCAGAAGAACCATGGCATCTGCGCTACACAGCAGGTGACAACGTCCCACCAGCTGTCCAAGCATGGCTTGACCGCAAGAAGGTCGTGTGACATGGACGCTGGACTCGCTGTTGTCTTCGCCGCAGTAGTTGCAGCACTCGGCGGAATCGCCGTCGCAATCATCCAAATGCGCAACCTCGCCAACGAAAACCGAACCGACCACGCCATCGTCCAGAAGAGACTCGACACCGTGATTGACATGGTCGGCAAAACATCTGCGAAACTCACCAGCCATCTTGACTGGCATGTCAACACATCAACCAAGGAGCCACGCAAAGACCTAAAGGTCAAGCAGGTTGCGACACGCAAGAAGAAGTGACCGCCGTACTTGTCATCTGGCATGACGCGCACAGCGGATCCGAATCATGGATACCGATCAGCAGCCTCGACACCGAACCAGCGGTCGTCAACACAGTCGGCTTCCTGCTCTCCACATCCGATGGTGGCAAACCTGAACACGTCACCGTCTACCAATCACGCAACGAAGATGCCATTGACCACGTTCTGCACATTCCTGTGAAGATGGTTGTCAGCATCAAAGTGTTGATGGATCTAGAAATAAATACTCCAGACCGCTAAAACTAGCGAAAATCAAAGCCCATCGGCTAAGGTTGCCTTGTGTCCTCCCCACTAGGGTTGAGTGTCACCGCAACTCAGTCACCTCCTTCTGAGTTGCGTTACCCTCTGCACTTACGAAAGGACCACGATGCGCATACTCTCCGCAATCATGGCAACAGTCGCAACACTCACCATGAGCCTTGGCATAGCCCACGCCGCATACGCACCAGACGTCACCAGAAGCGATGTCGAAGCATTACAGCCACTCTGGCAACCTGACAGGCTTGACCTACCCAAGCCGATCAGGTTCCGTCACGGCGATGTCTCCTGGCTTCCGTCCCTTGCCAAGCAGGCAGGATGGCCAGACCACAGCATTGACCAGCTCACCCAGATCGTCCTACGCGAATCAGGCGGTTGCCCAAACCGTCGCGGTGGAGACAAGGTTGACGAAGACTGCAACGTGACAGGCGTCAGCGAATGGAATCACAGGTCAGATACAGGACTCCTTCAAATTAATGGCGTCAACTACGACACGAAAAGAAACAAGTGGGCTGCGGTTTGCCGTGAACTAAACATCTGCACCCAAGCACCACTATTGGACGCCTACACGAATCTTCAGGCTGGGCTGGTTCTGTACCGCATGTCAGGCTTTGAGCCTTGGAACCCTTGCAACTGGACGGTCTGCAAGGTATCCACCACATCCATGCCCTAATGTCCTATAACTGATACAGGCGAAGTATCAACTAGGAGGACAAATGAGTAACAAAGAAAAAATCAAGTTCACATTGGCGTTCATCTTGGCGGGTTGGGTCATGCTTCTTTGCATGCCACGACTCCCAGAAGAATCACCGGCATCAACAACACAGATCGCAATCTATGCGGCAATCAACTTTGCGGTGATGATCAAAGTATCTAAATGGATACGCCAAATTAACTGATGAGCGAAAACAGAATCATTGACGTCTGGTCGGAGTCGAAGAACGTCTTCGAATTACTCCGACCAGATTGGCAACAATACGGAACTTGTCGTGGCGAAGGAACAGACATCTTCTTCCACGAAAGATATTTACATGCGGTGCGTGAAGCGAAGAAACTTTGCGACATCTGCGTGGTCCGCGAAAAGTGTCTAGACTTTGCTATCAAGAACGATTCTGTCGGCGTGTGGGGCGGACTGACAACAGTCGAGCGACGCAACGAGACACGACGAAGAAGGAGAGATGGTACTCATGTCAAATCCGCAACGAAGAAAAGGTACGCGCGCCGAATTGCAGGTGGCGAAGTTCTTCCAAGACCACGGCCACCCAAAGGCTGAACGCGCCAGATCAGGTTGGACAGATGACCGTGGTGACATTGACGGTGTTGAAGACCTGACCGTAGAAGTGAAGGATCAACGCCGACACGACATCGGTTGTTGGCTTCGAGAACTAGAAGTTGAGCAGAAGAACCGTGGCACGAATCATGGTGTTTGCGCCGTGAAGAAACAAGGCGCAGTCGAAGTTGACAACTGGTATGCGATCATGACAATGACCGAGTTCCTCAAACTTTGGAACGCCTATAAAAACATTCCCGCATCCGCGCACACCGATCAGGTATAGTTCCAACCAACAAAGATTTTCAAGAAAACAAGGAGACTGCACATGCTCGAAGAAACACGACAAGAAGCACCGAAAGATCGGTGGGGTCGTTACCTCGTCACAACACCTGACGGCAAACAACGCGGCTACACCCGTGTCACCACAATCGCAAAAGCACCAGACGACGAAGCCGCATTAAAACAATGGGCGAACCGAATGGTTGTCACCGGCTTAATCAACCGATCAGATCTACTTGCGCAAGCATCAACAAAACTTGATGACAAATCTGCGTTGAACAGAATCTGTGAAGAAGCAATCACCGCAGGTGGCGGATCACACCGCGCCAACCTCGGCACAGCACTCCACTCAGTCACCGAACAAGTTGACCTCGGCAAGAAACCACAAATCCTCCCAGGTCTGCAACCAGATGTTGACGCATATGTGACCACATTGCAAAAGTACGGTGTCCACATCATGCCCGATTACATCGAGTCAGTAATCATCAATGACAGCTCAGAATACGCAGGCACACTTGACCGCATAGTTGAAGTAGATGGCCGAATGTATATTGCCGACCTGAAAACTGGCACCGACCTCACCTACTCTTGGCGGTCAATCGCAATCCAGTTGGCTGCCTACGCCGACGCCGAACACATCTACAACTACCAGACCGCAGTCCGCACCAGCCTCCCGATGATCGAGAAAGATCGTGCCATCGTCTTCCACCTACCAGCAGGCGAAGCCCGCTGCGAACTGTATTGGGTAGACCTCAACGCAGGACGCGAAGGTCTAGCACTCGCACTCAATGTTCGTGCCTGGCGCAAACGTAACGACATCAACCAACGCTTCGAAGAAGCCAAAATCATCAAACTTGACACAGGCTTGGATAAGCGTCGCGACTGGATGACAGCACGAATCAAACACATGCCAGAACCAGCGCAGAAGATGTTGCGGGCATTATGGCCGAATGAAGTACCGAAGTTGGCTGACGCATCATCCGAACAAATAGACCTGCTGATCCGCATCGTCGGTCTGCTCGAAGCCGAACATAGTGTCCAGTTCTTTGAAACAGATCCGATGGTGAAACCTGCCCGCAAGAAGGCAAAGAAATGACCGACACATTCGAAGGCCGAACATACGACACTGGCGTTGACCGCTCATGTGTACTGCAACTCCAATCAGAGTTTGACTGCCTACGCCCACATCAACGCGCAATGATGAAAAAGATCGCAACAGAATGCAACGAGTACGGACACTCCATCTCGTTGGACCAACTCAAATCGCATCGCAGATACCAGATCGGACGAGGTCTAGTTGACCTCATCTTGTCTGATAACTGCGACGAACTCCTGATCACGAGTCTCTGCCACTCGATTCAGGGTGTGTTATTCAAAACGGCAGGCGGTGCCATCGGGCATCTTGACGCATCATGCGCAGAACAGTTCGCTGTCATCTGTCGTGCGATCCGTTGGGATGAACAAGACATCGTGTGGAACACATCAACGGACTCCTTCGGATTCCCAAGCAAAGAAAAGGTAGGTTAAGCAATGTCAGATGAACAAGATCTCCTAGCAGGAGGCGGACCCAAACTGCCAAGTTTGAAGTTCGAGAAGATTGGTGATGTCCATTCGGGCATCGTCACAGACGTCAAGAAATTGGAAGACCGTGATCCAGCCGGTGTCGCAAAGACATGGCCGAACGGTGATCCACGCTTCGTGTACGTCATCACACTCAAAACCGAAAATCAAGGCGACGCAAACATCTGGGCGCGTGGTGCAATGATCACCGCAATCCGTGAAGCAGCGAAGCAAGCATCAGTGACAGAGTTGACCGGCAACAAAATCTCGGTCAAATACTCGGCAGATGGAGAAAAGAAGGCAGGATTCAACGCACCGAAGCTCTTCGCAGCCAAGGTAGAGAAGGTCGCAACCGACGACCGTTGGTAGAAACCTAAGCAGGGTTCGACCTTACTTTGCACTATCCCTTTCGGCAGAGTAAGGTCGTTCACCTACTAACGGAGGTCACATGACTAAGAAAGATATACAGGACGCAATCGCGTTCCTTGAAAGACAATATGTCGGTGTTGGAGATCAAGACCGACTATTCGAAGTGATAGCAGCACTCAAACAAGAACTAGAACGAAGGAGCAAGAAATGACCGGCGACACATACGCAATGAGCCAAGAGATAGTCGAGTTACAAACCCGAGTCGCAGAACTATCTGTCGCACTTGAACTCGTCACCCAGCAACGCGACGACGACCGCACCAACTGCGTCAGCCTTCACCAAGAACTAGAAGCCTGCAAAGTTCATCTGCGCGAAGCACACGCACTTGTCAGCCGACTCCGAGTTCACATCCAACAAGGCGTTGAACTGTGATCACCATCGGACTCGACACATACATCGTTTGCCAACTGTGTGACGGCGAAGTCCGACTCAACACCGAACGCATTGCAGGATGTCTTTGCGACCCAGATAATCCGACATGGATCGGCATAGAACCAAACGGCCGTGTCCTTGCATTTAGCCAATCCAAATACGAAATCGTCAAAGAGAACAAATGACTGGCGAGAACATTCTGCTCGAAGCACACGCAACCATTACAGGTCCACGCAACGCCAGTTACGGCCCAGTCACCGAAGACTACGCCAAAGTGATTGACATCTTCGCTGGGCTGACAGGCATCCGACTCTCCATGTCCGATGCGCTGCTGTTCATGGTGTCGGTAAAGATGGCACGACTCCGCACCAACCTTGAGAAGAACCGTCTGCACCACGACAGCCTGCTCGACGCTCTCGGCTACCTGGCACTCTTGAATCAAGCCTACGAAGAACTCCCATTCCCGCAGACCGTGGCAAACAAATGAAAGCCACACTCTGCTCCTGTGTTCGCAAACGTGTCCTGCCGGTCAAGCCGTACTGTGGCGAGAAACTAGACGACGACGATGAGTGAGCATCAGGATCCGATTGATGACCGCATCAAATACTTTATTGAATCCGAAGTTGACGCCGACAACGTATGCACCGCCTATGTGCTGGTCGCGACGATCCAAAACTATGTGACAACCGAACAAAAATTCTTTACCATATGCCCGCCCGAGCAGGTCACATCAACTACTATCGGTCTTCTCGAATCAGCCTCGGCTGCCGAGAAGCTACGGATAGCAAGACAGCTACTCGAAGACGATTAGGTCATAGGAGGCCTGCACATGAATAACAAAGAAAAACAACTACTTATCCAAATGCAAAACGAATTGCAGAAGGAACGTCAATGCTGCGACATGCTCGCAGACGCGCTCATCCAAGGCGGACTGGATCGGTCATTCGAAGCGTTGACATTCCACGAACTGTTGCGCAACGGTATGCAATACCCTGGTGCGACACTTGGCAAGCCAAAGCAGAAACGCCGACGAAACCATCCCACCATGGGCTACTACACATATGGTGCTGACCAGACACCATTTGACCAAGATGAGGAGCAATAAGGCTATAAAAGGGCTATTTTACGCCATATAAAAGAATCTTGCCAAATGACTTGCATTTGTCTGACAAAGCCAGTAACTTGTCATACATAGGGAATAAGCCCTATACAACAAAGGAGAAACGAAATGGCAACAACAACAAAAACCAAGAAGGCGACAAAGCCTTTGATCACACCAACACAAGAACTGTGTGATCAACTAATCACACGATGCGAAGAAATGTCATACTGCGTACCAACCAACTTTGAAGCAATCAAAGAATACTCACTCAAAATAACCTTCTCACGCAACACACGAGAAGGTAACTGGTGGGAAGGCAAACTTTACAAGAACGGCAAAGCAATCTTGGAAGTGGAGAACCGTGGCGATGGTGGATGCAACTACTACAACGGAGTCAAAGGCAACACATCGTGGAGCCAAGACTTGCGAGACTTCTCACAAGCAAGCGAAGTCGCCTACCCGAACGAGCAATACATCCAACACGAGATCGCAATCTCCTTCCTTGACATCATCAACTCACTCTAAACAAAGGAGCAATCATGAAGACCTATCCGATGCTGTCATTCAGATGCGATGACAAACTATTGAAACAAGTCCGAAAAGAAGCGAAACGGCGTGGCATGAACACAAGCGAGTTCATCAAAGAAGCCGTCACCTTCCACCTAGAAAACCTTGCAGATGTCAGAGAGATGCCACCTAAATGAAAGTGCTGTCACTGTTCAGTGGTGTCGGCGGATTCGACATGGGTTTAGAAAACGCAGGCATGCAAACCGTCTTCCAATGCGAATGGGATAAACACGCCAACACAATCCTCAACAAGCATTGGCCTCATCTCCCGAAATGGGAGGACGTATCAACGCTCACAGGTAAACACATCGTCACCCACGCACCCGTGATTGATGTTGTTGCGTGGGGTTCACCATGCCAAGACCTATCGGTCGCAGGTAAACGCAGCGGACTAGAAGGCGAACGATCAGGACTATTCCACGAAGGCATACGCATCATCAAAGAACTACGAAAGGAAACTAATGGACAATATCCAAGAATCTCTATTTGGGAAAACGTCGTCGGCGCACTCAACTCCAACCGAGGTGCTGACTTCGGGATCATCCTCAACGAAATGGCTGAAGCAGGCGCGATGGTCATTGAATGGGCAGTGCTGGATGCGCAATACTTCGGAGTACCCCAACGACGAAGGCGCGTGTTCGTCATCGCTATCTTCGATCCTGTCCTCGCCGAACGATGTCCAGAAACGTTATTACCTGTCGCCGAAAGCTTGCCAAGGCATCTTACGAAGAGCAAACCGAAGAGACAAAGTGCTACCAACACGCTTGCAAAAAGCGTTGGAACAGATGGTCGCATCCTCGGATCGAACATAGTTGGTCCACTAAACACTTCCGATGCCAAGATGATAAGCGACCAGTATGTGCGTGAAAATAAATGTGTAGTAGAACCGATGCTGATTGACGGCACACGGGTAGATGATGTCCGAATATATGAAGAACCGGTACAAACATTAAAAGAACGCATGGGAACAGGTGGCAACAATGTGCCGATGCTTGCCTTTGACACACAGTTTGGCAGCAACGCAAACGTGACCGAAAACATTGCACCAACACTTAAATCATCACAAGCACCACCATCAGTCGCCTACGACGCTCAATCAACGATGGCAGTACGCCGACTGACACCGTTGGAATGTGAACGGCTAATGGGATGGCCTGATCATCACACCCGATACAAAGCAGACGGAACTGAACAAGCCGACACGCACCGCTACAAACAATGTGGCAACGGAGTTGCGTCACCAGTAGCGCAATGGATCGCCAAACATTTACTCAAACTAGAGGAGCAAAAATGACATCCAATGAGCAACACTTCAAACGCGACGCATGGCTGTCGGGCAGACATCGCACCTGGGGTTACAACGTGCCGGCAATGGACCTTGACTTCCTCATGGTCGAATACGACAACTGCGTACCCAAAGCAATCATCGACTACAAGCACGAACACGCCACACTTAATCTAACCAACGTCGGTGCTAAGACACTATGCAACCTCGGCAACTTGGCGAGCATCCCAGCGTTCATCGTGCAGTACGGTCACTCGAATCAGGACGGATGGTGGGGCGAAGTCGCCGAAGACTCTGTGCCATTCTTTGTGATCTGGCCGCTCAACCAACACGCCAAAACATTTATGGAAAACAAAGTTGAGAAAGTTGACGAGATCGGATTCGTAGAGTTCCTCTACCAGTTGCGCGGACGCAAGACACCAGCCGACATACTCGCCACCATTACCAAACATTAAACTAAGCCAACCCAAGGAGAATCATGAATGTGTTAGACACTGCACTCGCATACGCGCACAAAGGTCTACGAGTAATCCCAATCAAACAAGGCGAGAAACGACCGCCAATGCAAGGCTGGCAGAACGCAGCCACAGCCGACCCGACACAAATCCGACAATGGTTCACCGGTGCATTCAAAGATTGCGGACTCGGAATCGCCACAGGCAAGTTCGCAGACAAATACATTGTCGTCGTAGACGTGGACGACCGTGAAGAATATCGTGGCTCCGACACCCTCTACGACCTAGAACAACTCCACGGCAAACTCCCAGACACACTCGAAGCCGTAACAGGATCAGGTGGACGACACCTCTACTTCTTCACCGACCAGCCCATCTACAACGAAGCATCAGGCAAACTCGGTCAAGGTCTAGACATCCGTGGCATCGGCGGACAAGTCGTTGCACCACCATCAATACACGGCAACGGTAAACCATACCAATGGCTTGACGGACACAGCATTGAAGAACGCAAACCAGCAGACATGCCACTTTGGATGGTGCTACTGCTCACAGCCAAACCCGAACCCACCACGGCACCCGCAACATCTGCGTCGCTGTCACCGCTCTTGCAAGACGAAGAAGGACCAGCGTCCCGCTATTGCGCCGCAACAACCTGGCACGACTTACTGAGGCAAGACGGATGGACACTCGCCCACACCGACCAGACAGGCGAATCACACTGGGTACGACCAGGCAAAGACATCCGCGAAGGCACCTCAGCCACCACAGGATGGCAAGGCAAAGACATCCTCAAAGTATTCACAACCAGCATCACCAACCTCCCAGCCGGTGCATACACCCGATTCGGATACACCGCATCCATGCACCACCAAGGCGACCGATCCTTGTTCGCAAAGAAACTTCTACAAGACACACGGTCACTGCAACCAGTAGAACAACCACGCATCACCGACAACATCCTCATCAACTGGCAAGACTTCTGGCAACAAACATTCCCAGAAGAAGACTGGCTCATCGAACCAATCATCC
>Ga0209596_1000896_pt1 | contig 26502 bp, 18 predicted proteins | sample M_130807_MF_Meta_FD_187314 | JGI IMG/M metagenome (GOLD analysis project Ga0209596, IMG submission 187314) | Freshwater microbial communities from Lake Montjoie, Canada to study carbon cycling - M_130807_MF_MetaG (SPAdes) (version 2) | ecosystem: Environmental > Aquatic > Freshwater > Lake... | reverse complement strand
CCCTAGCCAAGGTATTAGATGCGCAAAACAAAAGCGAGAATTTATCACCCAAATTGGTGCATAAGATAAGAGTTGCTAGCAGGAAGTTGACTACTGCAATTAAATTATTCAAGCAAGTGGCACCTAAAAAAATGTTGACGAAAGTTCAAATTCGAACAAAAAAGCTGATGGATCATTTTGGTCCGATGCGTAACTGGGATGTTTTTTACAAAGCCTGCAACAAATACAATAAGGGATCAACTCCAGAAAACAACAAACCGTTTTTACAGGGATTTCTTTGGGCCAACCGAATTAGTTTTGAAAAAGATGCTCTAAAATTCTTCAATGTAAAAGCTGAAATGCTTGTATTTCGCCTCTTAAAAACCAGCTCCAAACTAATTACATCAGAAAACAAACCTGCATCAACTACTTTTTTTGAATGGTCCAAACTAAGCCTTATGAAAATAGTTGACGAATTTAAAACTAATATCAACACTGTTATTGATTCAAAAGAAGGTTTACATGCGTTCAGGCTTAAAATCAAATACCTGCGTTATGGGTTGGAAATCATGGGAGATGCCATCCCTTTTGAAATCTCACTTCCTCTTTATGATGCCCTTAGAAAAGGTCAAAAGATTTTAGGAATGATAAACGATTTACATTTTCAAATCGAAGAGACTGCATTGATCCAATCTTCCACGCAAAATCAAAAAGATATTCACCTTCTAAACGATGACTCAGAAAATTGTTCATTCTTGATTCATTCCCAACAATTGTTGGAAACAAACATGAAGTTGTTCTTCTCTTGGCAAGAAACAATAACCCATTTAATTGAATTTTGATTAGAGAGCACCAACATGGGAATCAAACGCGGTTAGCGAATCAGCCCAAATCAACCCATCAACCCACCACTGAACCGTAAGGCTAAGCTGGACTCTTCTTTGAATTTGATTTTCTGCTTGAAAACAAGCCTCTAACATTGCCAGAACTTTTTCGATATTGACTGCTGCAGGCAACAGGAACCGATGGCGGTGCAATGAATCCCCCGTAACGATCTGATTACGCAACCAAGAAAGTGTGTCATGAACCAACCACCTAGCTCTTACCCTTTGGCCAGAAGTTTCCTTTCCAGCACCTTCAATAAAATCCATCACCATTTTAACGAGTTTAACGGGATCAGGCATCGGCATAACAATTTCAGCGAAAAATGAATCTTCCACTTGGGAAAATTCAGGGTTGGTCAACATGATCGCCTGGGAAACAGACCCGCCACAAGCACTGGTTATTTTATTTAAATCGAAACTTCCTTCGATTTGATTATTCGAAAACACCTTTGCAATTTCGCTTTGATTCAAACCATGAAAGGCCAATTTTTGGCAGCGGGAAAGAATCGTTTCTAGCTGGCGCTCTAGGCTGGTACCGATCAAAAATATGATGGAATGTGGGGGCGGTTCTTCTAAAGATTTGAGAAAAATATTGCCAGATTCTTCATTTAAAAGATCGCAATCGTCAATCACCAGAACTTTCGCGCCCCCCCGAGAAGCTTTAAAAGAAAACCCTTCGAGAATTTCTTTCATTAATTCACGGGGAAACTCATGCACTTCTTTTGGGCAGCCATTTAACTGTAAATCTGGATGATTCTCAGCTTCAACTAATTTGCAAGAGGGGCATAATCCACAAGCTTCAAAAGTGCTGTTGGATGTACATAAGAGGGCTTTTCCAAATTCAATGGCAAGGGTTCGTTTCCCAACGCCATCAAGGCCATGGAAAAAGTAAGCCTGCCCAAGCTTGTTTGTTTTCCAGGCTTGGAGCATGTATTTAATCTGGCTTTCATGGCCTACGATATCTTTCCAGGACAAAGAAAACCTTTCTCTAAAAAGGTGACTTATTAAGCGCTACGGGTATCGAGCAAGTTTTTCACTTCTGCAAATATTAAATCCCCGACAATGCTTACGGATTTCAGTGCATCAACAACCTTGATTTTCTGTCTACCAATCTTTGCTTCGGATAAAAAGCCCATCCTTACTTTTTCAAAATATTCATCTGATCGTTGTTCCAATCGATCCGATGGCTTCCCTACTCTTTGGCGTGAAACCAAAACGGGAAGATCTAGTAAGAAAGTAATATCAGGAATTAATCCACCCGTAGACAACAAGCCTGTCTGCCAAAGTTGATCTAAATCTAAACCGCCTGCGTATCCTTGATACACGATGTTGGCAAGTAGATACCTGTCGGAAATAACAACCTCGCCCTTTTCGAGTGCGGGCAGGATAACCTGATCAACAAGTTGAGCCCTGCTTGCCATAAATAAAAGAGCTTCGCATCGGGTCGCAATATGAGATTTATGGTGCAGAAGAATTTCACGCAAAGTCTTTCCGATTTCAGTACCACCTGGATCAACACATGTTGTTGATTTAAAGCCCAAATCGCTGAGGCGATCGGCAAGATTTCTTACTTGCGTGGATTTTCCACAACCATCCAAGCCATCCATACTCACGAACAGCCCCTTAGGCATTGGCAACTGATCTCGTAATTTAATGTGTATTAACAGGATGAAGATTTACTTCAGCCATTTCATCTGCATGGTAACTGGAACGAACAAAAGGCCCCGCAACCACTTTCTTAAAGCCTAAAGATCGGGCAAGAACTGCAAGGTAATCAAACTCTTCAGGTGGAACAAACCGGGCAATAGGCATATGCTTCAAGGTTGGAGAAAGATACTGACCCAAGGTGAGCGTATCACAATCTACGGTTCTAAGATCAGCAAAAACTTCCATCAATTCGTCGTTGGTTTCGCCCATGCCAAGCATGATGCTTGATTTAGTTACAATGTGGGGTTTGGTTTTTTTTGAATGATGGAGAACAGCAAGGCTTCGCTCATAGATTGCCCTGCCCCGGGCTTTTTTATAAAGCCTTGGAACAGTTTCCATGTTGTGGTTGAAGACTTCGGGATCAGCAGAAAGCACAATATCAACCGCAGACATATCACCTTGAAAATCTGGAGTAAGAACTTCGACAGCAGCTCCCGTTTTTTTCCTGACAGCAAGAATACATTTGCGGAAGTGATCAGCGCCACCGTCTGGAAGATCATCTCTGGTAACCGAAGTGATGACAACAAAACGCAAACCTAAGCGAAATGCAGCTTCTGCAACGCGCTCGGGTTCATCATCTTCCACATGAAGGGGCTCACCCTTGGGGACCGAGCAAAAACCACAAGGTCGGGTACAAACATTCCCCAGCACCATAAAGGTTGCGGTTTTTCGCGAATAGCACTCTGCCCTATTTGGACAACGCGCGTTTTCGCATACTGTTTCAAGTTTTAGTTCGTCCAGCAATGATTGGGTGAACGAATTTTCATTGCCCACAGGAAATTGTTTTTTCATCCATGAGGGCAATCGTTTGCTTGGCGCTGGTTTTTCGATCGTATCAAGTGGCAACATGAAATTGCTTATCTCCTTAAGCTATAAGTATCTATGATAAGTTTAGCGAAAGGATGGTAAAAAACACAAGCATCTATAAAAAAAATGTAGCGTTTAAAACTTTTATGATTTGAGGGAAGACAACCATTAAGAAAACTGCTATTATTTCCCCAATCATTAACCATTCTTCAGGAGTTTAAGCTATGCGTTTATCTTTAGCCATGTCGCTTTTTGCAGCTTTAACAGTTTCTTTCACTTCCTGTGCCTTTGCCCAAGAAAAAAGAACTGTGGTCAATATTGAAACATCCCTTGGCAATATCAAGGTTGAACTTAATGAAAGTGCTGCACCAATCAGCGTAAAAAACTTCCTTTCCTATGTAGATGATAAGTTTTACGATGGCACCATTTTTCACCGTGTTATTTCAGACTTCATGATTCAAGGTGGCGGCTTTGAAACAGGCCTTCAAGACGCCAAAGTGATTTCAGACTTCGAAAAGAAACAAAAGAAAACCAAAGCCCCCATCAAGAATGAATCAGGCAACGGGCTTTCCAATGTTCGAGGTTCAATCGCTATGGCTCGTACCAGTGTTTTAGATAGTGCAACAAGTCAATTTTTCATCAACACTGTAGACAATGCAAAACTTGACCAACCAAAATACTGCGTGTTTGGCAAAGTAGTTGAAGGAATGGATGTGGTTGACAAAATCCGTAAAGTCGAAACGATGTCTATTCAAGGGCAAATTGGCGATGTGCCAACCAAAGATGTAGTCATCAAATCCGTCACCCGTGTAAAATAATCCCCATTAAGAAAGAGAAATAGATCATGGCAAATCCAAGTGTTAAGGTTAATACATCCAAGGGCGAATTCACTATCGAACTGGATGAAAAAGCTGCACCAATCACCGTCACGAACTTCTTGTCTTATGTAGAAGACAAATTTTTTGATGGCACGATTTTTCATAGGGTCATTAAGAAATTCATGATTCAAGGTGGTGGCTTTAACCCCGGAATGAAACAGAAAGCAACTAAAGGAAACATCAAAAATGAATCCTTCAATGGGCTGACCAATCAGCGGGGCACTATTGCAATGGCCCGTACACCTGATCCCGATAGCGCTTCGAGTCAATTTTTTATTAATGTCAAAGATAATGATTTTTTAAACAGAGCCAATTCAGGCGATGGCGCCGGTTACTGCGTATTTGGCAAGGTTACCTCCGGAATGGAAATCCTCGATACCATCGAAGGCGTGAAAACCGGGAACAAAATGGGGCACGGAGATGTTCCAAACGAAGACATCACCATTTTGTCTGTAATTAAAGTTTAAGTAAAACTTATTTGGTTTAAGGGGACTGTTTGACAGTCCCCTTTTTTATTTAAGGTTTGATTAGCACTTTAGCATAAACATGATTTTTTCTATCGCCAGTCTCGAGAAAAGTTTCCATCAGGGTATCGAGTGAAGGCGTTACCTTCCCGTTCCACTTGGAGATTAAATTAGAAGTTACAGAAACAGGTTTATCAAAATCAATTTGAGATTCTCCTTTGGAATTCTTACCAAACAGGAGATAGAAGTTTTTCATACCATAAGTTTTGATTATAATATTGTTGCTAGCAACATCCGATTTTACAAAGAAGCTAGCAGGTTGAAGATTAGGCTTCCAAGATTGGGCGTAGTTGAGCCTGTTTTCATTTATGGTTTCAGAACCAATCCAATAAAACTGATTATCGCAAAAGCGAGTTGATTGAAATTCATTGCCTAGGATAGATCCTCCCCCATCAGACCCCAATTGATTCATAGGAAAGACCCTCGATTTACCTCGCATCCAATCGCAAATCAAAGGAAGCTCTGCACGAAAAAATTCAGTTCCCCTCCCTTTATATTGGGTCCAAATCGAAGGATAACCACGGGGCATCCAATTCGTAAAAAGTTGGCGGGTCTTAAGATTGGTATCACCCGATCGATCGCCATTAACCACATAAAAAGGCAAATACTGACCGTTGCGCCAATATTTTTCAATAAATATATCAAGGACAGTGGAACTCATGGGAATAACGCCAGCAAATTGATCAGGATGCGATAACCCAATATCAAAAGCAACGGAAGCACCTTGTTCATAACCAAAAAGAAAAACCTTATCTGGATCAACGGGAGAATTCAACCTTGCATCGCGAAGAACATCAAGGATAGCAAAATGTTCTTTTTCAGAAAAAGCATAACCAATGCCCCCAATTTGGTAATGATAACCAAGTAGAATAAAACCATACTCATCAGCAAGCGGGGCCCATTTTTCCAACATTGAATCAACCGATTCATTGGTACCTGGAAAAACAATCAATAGAGGGTAAAGCCTATTAGGGTTGGCATCTGCAGGATAGCGCATTGAATATTTAGCACCCCTACTTTTACCTGAGAGAAGTTCTTTTTCAAAAACTTTGCCCGAAGATTTCGCCTCTGTTGGAAGAATCGTTTGCAACAAAACCTGCCCGACTTCTTCAGGTTTGGCAGCAGGGTATTTATTTAAAAACGAATCTGATGCTGTTTTTCGCAAGGTAGAATTTTCCGCCTTGATGTAATCAATGATAAAAGTTCTTGTAAGCCAAAGCCTTTTGGCAGAAATGGGATTGGGATCTGCTGCGGAATTACCCATAACCCAACCGCTAATAGCGAGTGATGCAGTTTTCTCCAACTCAACCAGAGTTGCGGTTGTTCCATCATTTGTTTTTTGTTTTGAAATACTTAAAAAAGCGTCGAGTCTATCGATGGATTCTTCCGTAATGATTTTTTGCAGGATATCAATTGCTTTGATAAGAATGGGATCAGATTTTTTTTCTGAAAGAGCAGAAGAAAGGTAGGAAAGATTTTTTTGAGCAAGGAGAAATTGTTCCAAAGCTTTCTCAAGTTTGGATTGCAAGGATTGAATTTCGGTAAGTATTTTATCTTTAGCCTCTGCCATGGGGAACGAATCAAGCAGTTTTCGCGCTTCTGCAAGTCTGCCTGCCCCAATGATCCGTTTAATTTTTTCAAGCCTTTCCCTTCCTTTAAGGGAATCGATTACTTCCTGGGTTTTATCGCAACGTTCTTTATGCTCGGGAAGATCCTTAACCAAAGATTTGAGCTCTTTTTCACTATCTTCAAACCATCCAGCCTGAGCAAGAAAATCAACAAGCTTAAACCTGCGGGAAGCCATTTCTTCAGGCTTGACTTTAGCGGTGTTTTGAAAATCAGGATGGGATTTAATCAAACTGATAACTTTTTGCGAACCGATTTCCTGAGTTAAGTACATCGAACTCCAGACAAACTTGCTGGTTGCATCTACCCTGATGGCGTAGGAGGAAAGATTTGATATGTGTTGAAAAACCCCCACCACGCCCACCGGACTGCGGTATTTATAGGTCCGCTCCCATTTAGAATCCCAATCCGTGGCTTCAACTTCAGCCCAGAATGGAGGGGCACCTTTTCCACCTGGAATATAAATTGCTTTGTTATGAATCCATCGTTCTTCTTGGATAGAATCGCGTTTATCAAGAGTACGAACTAAATTGGGGTTAAAATAAATGCGCCTAGCACCATCATCAACCATGTAAAAACCTTTGGGGATAACCACGGGTTCTTTGCTTACAGGGTCAAATTCGGTTACACTTTCACGCTTCACCATGCCTTGGAGAATAAACCCATCTTTTAAAATAACAATATCTGCCAAAACAGAACAGCAAAGCACCAAACCGATTAAAACAAGAGAAAGAATCCTTAAAGTAAATTTCATTTGAAAACCCATTGGGCCAAAACATCTCTAATTTTAAAAAACATTATTACAATCCTGAGCATAAGGCTATTATAAACAATTAATGAACAGTAATAATTTTAACATGTTTCGATGTTAAAGTTATTCTTATATAGGGAAAAACAATGCCAATTCATTTCAGATGCAAGTACTGTGATTCCAAACTTAGTATCACCCGCAAGAAAGGCGGGCTCCAGGTGCAGTGCCCATCTTGCTATAAATATGTGAGGGTGCCTACCCTTACAGAAGGCAATGCAACGCCTGCGCAAATAAAACCAGAAGCAGCAGTTGTTCCTGAAAAAAAGCCTTTGGTAAAAGTAAAAGAAAACGCCTTGGAAGCAATGAATCCAGATATGGTCTTGGGATCCCCAACAAAAGATTTGCCTGTTCCTCCACCTCCTCCTGTGTATTTTGACGAATTCGACGATGAAAATCCCCTATATGATGTTGTGCAATTGAGTCCCGCGGATAGCCAAAACGCCTTAAGCCCAATACCATGGAAAAAATTGCTGAAATCTAAAAAGGTTGTCATAATCATAGTGATGGCGTTTTCAGTAGGTTTGCTTGCGGGCTTGGCGTTTCATTATTTCTCAAAGTGATAGCGTTTCCAGTAGGTTTTATTGCAGGCTTTGCAGTTCATTATTTCTCAAACAGAAGTTAAACCGTGAACCCTTTAAAATTTTTAAAGGGGTATGACTGCATAACACAATAACTCCATGAATGATTCTCCTTGCGATAAAACACTTTAAATTATAAGGATTATGTCGAAAATAATGAATGTTTCGGGAATCTTGATTAGTTTTGTAGGGATTAGGGCATTTGTTCGCAGCTTATATTAAAGTTAATTATGCAAGAGAAATAGCATCACCGAGATTTCTGGGCAATATTACTAGGTAGGTGAATTCGGCAATTTTAACGAAGGTGTGACATGCAATTACTTCCTTGCTCAAAAAAACAGATACTCTTGGGATTATTTATTACGCTTTGCTTGAATTCATTGATTCAAGCAGATCCCTTCCCGATAGATCCCACAGAATTGTTTAAAAGAACTTTTTTAAATCGCGGCGATGAAGACCGAAAAACCAAACTTTTAATCATTCTCAACAAAACAAACGCCTTAGGTGATTTAAGCAAAATCATATTAATGCCTGAATGGCAATACATCGAGGGAAACAAAAGGATTGCAGACATTAACGGTGAAGTTCGAACCGCAGTTATCCAAAAATTCAAAACGAATGGTCTTCAATTACTGAAGGATGGTCAGGACGATGCAAGAATGGATTTGGCAATTTTAATTGGTGAAACTGCATCAGCTAATCTTGTTGACGAAACTTCAGAATCACTGGACCAAATTGCACAAAGAAGCCGTTTCTTGAGGGCAGAACTCAGCACCCTATCTCCTCAATTGGCATTGTTAACCAAAACCAAGAACCAAAAACTAATAATTGCAGCAGTATCAGCATTAGGAAAAATAGAGTCAAAATCTGATTTATTTGCACAGACCATTTCAGATCTGATGGAAATAAAACCGGCTAACACCTTAGCAATCCGACGGGCTGCAGCTGAAAGCCTTAAAACACGACTGAGTACGGTAAGCCAATTGCTTAAGCAAATCCGTGTAGTACGCGAAAGAGATAATTTAGACTTGGTGAATGATCTTCTAACAACCAGCAAATTATGCTTCCCTTTAGGTGTTCGTGCTCTTAAAGACAAGGATTATATTGTAAGAGAACAAGGAACACTGGCATGCAAGCAGGCAACTTCAACCTTGGCAGAAGTGGATTATATTATTCCCACCCGGGAAGCAGAAATGACCATGCTAGAAAGGCCCGATATCATAGCGCAGCGAACAAAAAGCTTTCGCGATGGACTAGCTTTCGAATTATCCTTGATCAATTCATTTCGTGATAATATGCGAGAATTAACTGATCATGCGACAAACTTCGAAGCAGATGTTGTAGTTAGAGTCGCCAGCTTGGATGTTGTTGAAGATCTTGTGGTTATTCGCAAAAAGTTAATTGAGTTTGAATCGATTTTAAATAAACTTGATGTACTTGCAGGGAATGCCCCAAATCCTAATCCTAAATTAATCACCCATGACATCATTCCAGAAGGAAATGAATTCAAAGAAATCGTTCAAGACTTGATCATGGTTTTATCCGACCCAAATTTAAGAATCCGATTGAACGGACTTGATATTGTTGAAGGTTTTTTAAGCATGCCTGACATCACGGCAAGAATCATCAACGAAAAAGAACTCTTTCTCTTTAGAAAACTTGCGAGTGTAGCGACCACAGATACCAATTTGATGGTCAAGTATGCCGCTGTTAGAGCCCTTGGCCGTTCCGCACCCTTGAAACCTGAAATTGCAGTACCTGTGTTGGCAAAATGCCTTCTTGAAGAAGACCTCGACATTCGAATTGCAGCAGCCAACGCATTAAAAAAGTATGGGAAAGAAGGGTTGAAAGCACTTCCATCACTTGAAAAGATGATAGCAAATGGCGACTCTGATTCTAGGATTGCAATGATGAACGCCGCAGTAAGTTTAGGAACCGATGGTTCTCCTACGCTTGGTGAAGTAGCAAAAAACCTGCAATCTGAAGAACCAAAAGTACGAATCAAGGCAGCAGAAACGCTGGGAAAATTTGGGAAGTTGTCAGAAGCACAAATACCAAATCTACAAAAATCATTAAATGATGAAGATTCAAATGTAAGAAACGCAGTAAGTTCAGCATTACTGAAAATTCGCTTTGGATCATAAGAACCCAAAAGCGAAAAGGTGAATCAAAACGAAGGCTCGATGACCGCACTCATCGAGCCTTTGCAATTTTTGCTACTAAGAGGGTCGGGTCCAAAAGCATGGATTTGATCACGCTTAAATTCGGCGTGTTCTTTGGAAGTGGTGAAAACAATCGCCCTGCCCTTTTTATCGACTTCAACTGCAAGCTGAAAGCCTCTTTCCTGGGGATGGCCGAACAAAGTTTGCAGCATATGAATCACATACTCATAAGTATGATCATCATCGTTAAGTAATATGACATGATAAGGAGGTAAAATCCTCGTATCATTTACAACTTCTGGTTCAGTAAAAGTGGGCATTAAGGTCCTGAAAAATCAAGTTTGGACAACGATTAAGCCTTGCGATGAACAGTAACAATCGTGATATCATCGTGTGGATAAAGCCTACCCACCGTATGCTTTTTGATTGCTTCCACAATACAGCTAAGCACATTTTTAGCAGAGGTATCAGTAACTCCAAGAAGACAATCTCGCAAGCCATCCCGATTTCTTTCCTTGCTGACAAAAGGGACATCACTTACAGACATGGCATCTGGAACACCATCGGAATAAAGGATCATACATTGGTTGGGTTCCAATTGAAATTCAGCGAATTCATAAGGATACCCATCAAGAATACCCAACATGACGCCCGCAGTATCAAGACTAACTGAATCATAAGGTGCAGATCCATCGCCCTTGACAATAATCGGGGCCATATGGCCAGCGTTGACCACGGTAACCTTGTGATCCGGATTTAAAACAGCAAGAATTAAAGTAACAAAGCGATCTAGCTGGCTGGTGTGTGGGTAAAGAACATCATTAAGCTTGGAAATAGCTTCTGCAGGTGTAGGCTCCATTAGAAGCGCCAGCCGTGTTTCCGATGAAAGCTTAGCCATCAGAAGAGCAGCGGGAATACCTTTGCCTGCAACATCGCCAACTGCAACGCCCATACGATTACCAGACATGGGAATAAAGCCATAGTAATCGCCACCAATTTCTTGTGCTGGCTGGTAATGAGCAGCAAAGTCGTAGCCTGGAATCTGCGGAAAACCTACAGGAAGAAAGCTTTTTTGAACTTGGTTAGCAAGTTCAAGATCGCGCCTGATTCTCTCCTGCAAAAGGGAGCTTTGATGGAATTTGGCATTTTCCATTGCTGCGCCTGCTTGATTTGCAACGCCCCAAAGTAATTTAAGATCGTCTTGGGTAAACTTTTTGCTGCGATCTTGGGTATCGACCTGAATAACGCCAAAAGCCTGCCCAGCAACACCACATAATGGCACGCACATCACCGAACGGATTTTAAAATCGACAATACTCTGGCTGGTTTGCATCCTGCTATCTTGGCTGGCATCATCACTCAAAAACGCCTGCTTCTGCTCCAAGCACTGTTTAACAATACTTTTGCTGAATCGAGCGCTGCTTTCGTCTTGTGGCCTACGGGTTTTGATAACGCGGGGTATAAACTTGTTCGTGTTCGTATCGCCCATGATGATAAAACAACGATCCGCCTGTTTGAACAATTGAAACATGCAATCAACGGTAGTCGGCAAAAGCTTGTCCAGTTCCAGCACCTTACTTAGCGAACTGGTAATTTCCAGCAACAGCCGGAGTTTTTCGGCAGGTTGTGTTTCCAGCAACTGCTGACTACTTGCATTAATCGTTGCGTGAACGGTGCTGGATGTATCTTCGCCCTTATCATCATCCATATCGAGGGCAGCCTGATCGGCGCCGCTTTTGGACTGAAAGGCAGCAATGAAATCACAGATTCGAATTTGATCATTGTTTTTAAGTGGAACTCTACCCGTGATCTGCTGATCGTTTAAAAAAGTACCATTACGACTTTTATTATCTTCAAGAAAAAACTGCCCTTGAACTCTAAGAATGAAAGCATGTTCTCTACTAACGGAAGTGATTGGAATAATAACCGCGCAATCGGGATTTCTACCAAGCGCAAATCTATCGCCATTTAGAGATATCTCATTGCCTTCGTTATGGCCCTTCAAAATTTTCAACACACTCATGAAGTCGTCCCTGATAAAAGCAAAAATCGAATAGAAAACTATATGGAATAGAGTACTTGAAAAGCAGATGGTTTGCAAGAATTGGACCAAAAAAGCAAGAATAACGAGAAATCTCGAGAACAAATTAAAGGGGTTCAATTTTGACGATCAAATCCCCCCCTTCAACCTGCGCCCCAGCAGAAACTGTAATAAGCGATGCAATACCGGATTTGTCAGCGCAGACCGTAGTTTCCATTTTCATGGCTTCAAGCACGAAAAGTTTCTGCCCTGGGCTAACCTCTTCGCCTGTTGCAACCAACATTTTCGAAATAACACCGGGCATTGGTGCTGCAATTTCCAAAGGATTAGCGGGATTGGCCTTAGGCCTTGCAGCTGTTTTGGCAGTTAATGATTTATCCAAGGTAACAACTTCACGAGGTTGCCCATTGAGTTCGAAAAATACAGTTCTAGTGCCATCCGCATGGGGTTCACCAACGGTAAGGTATTTAAGAATGAGGGTTTTACCTTGCTCTATTTCGATGCTGGTTTCATCGCCAGGGTGCATTCCATGAAAGAAGACCGGAGTAGGCAGAACGCTGGTGTCGGAGTAGCGTTTTTGATGTTCAACAAATTCTGGGAAGACTTTTGGATAAAGGATATAACTGAGAACTTCCAAAATTCCATGAGAGACACCCGTGGTTTTTTCGAGTTGTAATCTGGATGCATCAAAATCAGCAGCAGGAAGTGAGGCCCCGGGTCTGCCTGAGATCGGCTTCTTACCCTTCAGAACTTTTGCCTGCAATGCTTTGGGAAACCCGCCCAGAGGCTCGCCGAGGCGCCCTTCAAAGAATTCAACAACCGACTCCGGAAATGAAAGTTCTCGCGTTCCATTTTCAATATCATGCGTCGTTAAGCCATTTCCAACCATGAACAAAGCCATGTCTCCAACAACTTTAGAGGTAGGTGTGACTTTGACAATATCACCAAACATGAGATTGACCTGAGTGTACAAATCGCAAACTTCGCGCCAACGATCTCCTAGGCCAACGGCTTTGGCCTGCTGGAAAAGATTGGTATACTGCCCGCCCGGCATTTCGTTGATGTAAACATCCGCAGTGGGGGCCAATTGCCCGGTTTCAAAGGGAGAATACATGGCACGAACGGCTTCCCAATAAAGTGAAACCTCATGAAGTGCCTCGCGATCCAAATCGGGATCACGCTCTTGAAACTTTAGAGATTCAACCAAAACATTAAGGCTGGGCTGGCTTGTCATGCCAGAAAAAGGAGCCATAGCTGCATCCACTACATCCACAGATTCAGAAGCTGCAAACAATAGGGAAGCAATTTGCCCGCCTGCACAATCGTGGGTATGAAAGTGGATGGGTAGGGAAACTTCCTGCCTCAATGCGTGGACCAGTTTTTGTGCTGCCCAGGGTTTTAACAACCCAGCCATATCCTTGATTGCAATGATGTTTGCGCCTAGCTTCTCTAACTGTTTTGCCAAATCCACATAATAAGCAAGGTTGTACTTAGAGCGTTTTGAGTCGAGAATATCTCCGGTGTAGCAGATTGCTGCTTCACAAATCATCTCTGAATCTCTGACGGCTTCAATTGCAAGCTGAAGGTTGGGGATGCCATTAAGAGCATCAAAAACGCGAAAGACATCAACCCCAGCCATGCCTGCTTCTTTTACAAAACGCTGCACGACATTATCTGGGTAACTCGTATACCCGACAGCGTTGGCAGAGCGAAGCAACATCTGGAACAGAATATTAGGAACTCTTTCCCGCATTTCAGCGAGCCGATCCCAGGGGGATTCCTTGAGGAATCGCATGGAAGTATCAAATGTTGCCCCGCCCCACATTTCAAGGGAAAACAAGCCATTTAAACGGGCTGCATAGTAAGGCGCTATGCGAAGCATATCACGAGTACGCATTCTGGTTGCCAACAAAGATTGATGGGCATCCCTGAAGGTTGTATCAGTGATCCAAAGTTTTTTCTCAGCCCTAAGCCACTGCGAAAATTTCACAGCCCCAAGTTCTTTGAAGATGTCTCGCGTCCCTTTGGGAAGGTTTTTACCAATCGATGCAAGCACCTTTGGCCCTAAATCCGGCTCTTGCTGTACCGATTCTTTGGGCCCTTTGCCCCGCTTGATATCTGGATGACCATTGACAATAATTTCGCCCAAATAACGAAGCAACCTTGTGGCACGGTCTTGACGCACAGGCAGATCCAACAAACTCGGGGTTTCATCGATGAACCTTGTAGTGCACAACCCCGCAAGAAAATCTGAGTGATTAACCAAGTTAATAAGAAACGGAATATTTGTCTTCACTCCGCGGATTCTAAATTCATTCAAGCTGCGAAGCATCCTTCGGGCTGCATCTTCATAAGTAAGTGCATTCGCAGTAACCTTAACCAACAAAGAATCATAAAACGGATTGATCACTGCCCCGGTAAATGCAGAGCCTGCATCTAGGCGAATTCCCATGCCACTCGCAGAACGATAATTGCTTAGTTTACCGTAATCTGGAAGAAAGTTGTTTAGCGGATCTTCCGTGGTAACCCTGCACTGAATTGCGTAGCCACGCAGGGTGATATCTTCCTGCTTATTGAACCCAATTTCGGGACTGCCCAAAGGCAGGCCTTGGGCAACCATGATTTGACTTTTAATAAGATCGACGCCCGAAACCTGCTCGGTAACCGTATGTTCAACCTGGATACGGGGATTCACCTCGATGAAATAAAACTTGTTGGTTTCCGCATCCACCAGAAACTCAACCGTAGAGGCGTTATCGACGCCTGCTTCACGACCAATAGCAATTGCAGCATCCAAGATGCCTTTTCGGGTATCAGCATTCAAATTAAACGCGGGAGCGATTTCAACAACCTTTTGGTGTCTGCGCTGAACGGAACAATCGCGTTCAAACAAGTGAAATAGATTCCCGTGCTTATCTCCAAGAAGTTGAACTTCAATATGTCTGGCTTTACGGATAAATTTTTCGATGAACACATCAGAAACGCCAAAAGCTGCGCCAGCTTCTCTTTGCGCTTGTTCCAAGGCATCTTGCAATTTAGCCTCAGATTCAACCACCCGCATCCCCCTACCGCCTCCACCCATCGATGCTTTTATAATCACCGGGTAACCAAGCTTGCTTGCAATTTTCTTAGCTTCACCAACATCTGAAACAGCATCGCTGCCTGAAAGAATAGGAACCTTGGCACGCTGGGCCAGCAATCTCGCTTGCACCTTATCGCCCAAGTTCATCAAGACTTCAGGGCGCGGCCCGATGAATGCAATTCCTGCTTTGATTACAGCTTTAGCAAAGTCCGCATTTTCGGAAAGGAATCCATACCCAGGATGAATTGCATCAACATCATGCAACACTGCCAAGGCAACGATAGCATCAATTGCAAGATAAGAACGGATGGGTTCGCCTGCTTTCCCGATCTTATAAGCCTCATCGGCCTTAAAGCGATGAAGGGCAAAACGATCTTCGTGGGAATAAATTGCAACCGTTTTTATGTTGAGTTCACTTGCAGTACGAAATACTCGAATTGCAATTTCACTGCGATTAGCAACAAGTAGTTTTTTAAATCTACGAACACCAATCATGGATGCATCCAATTAGCTAGGGAGAAACCTTAAGGCAGGCCTATTCCTGCAAAAGGGTTATATTCAAAATGTACTGAAAAACCTGAAGCGGTTCGAGACTCTCTTGCAAAAGATTACAAGGTTCTCGAACCGCTTCATCATAAAAGCCCAAACCAAAACTTAACGATTAACAAAAGCATTGGCATTTAATTCAACATTCCCTGATTCAGGAATATCGGTTTTTATCAACATCTTCTGCTTTAAGTCCCCTTCCCTATTGGCTTTAAAGCTGAGTGTTATTACATGAACTTCTTTCTTTTCCTTGGATAATTCCTTAATCACCCAATTATCGTCCAAACCTTCAACACTAAGAATCGTAAATGGTTCGCTGCCCCGAACCACGATTTTGCGATCACTCGTATCCCCCATTTTCACTGTTCCAAGAGAAAGACTGGCGGGGCTAACAGTCAAAACAGATTCAACTTGAACATTCAAAGGCACCCTTACCATGGGGATTGATCCCACATTCGTTTTAAAGAATATGTCGGAAAACCATTTACCAACCGGAATATCTTCACGAACCACTGCGGTTGCCTCGTAAATAACATCATTGCCTTCACGCTTAATCAGCTCATACTTGACTTTCAAATAATGGCTTTCAGTTTTGGCCTCGACTACTTCAAGATTAGGAAACCCATAAAATCTAAGAGTAATTTTGGACTCTGCACTTTTACCCCGACGGATTTCATTGAAATTAAAATTATCAGGCGATACTGCAAAGTCGTTTCTTCCATAGGCCTGAACCAAGAGCCTGACTTCCTCAAACTTTGGTTTATCAAAAGAGACATAAACCGTAACACTTTTGGAACCATTAAACCTGGTACTATCCATATTTGCTATAACCGAGGTTTCTTCGTTGGGTTCGATCTGGCTTTTAAGAACCGAAGCACTAACACACCCACAAGAAACCCTGACTCCTGAAATGTGAACAGTTTCAGAAGTGTTATTTTTAACCCGGAAATGATGGACTAAAGTCGGCCCTCTGGGGACAGACCCGAAGTCTTTGTTTAACTCATTGAACATACTTTCAGCCCAGCCGGAAGCTTGTACACTTCCAGAAGCCAAAATCAACGCAATCGATAAAACCCAACGGCCTAGCATCTGATTACCCTCTGAACACCTTGGAAATTTTTCAACCCCATCCCACTTGATTAAGTTATTGCCCATAACGAGCAGGTGTCAAAAATTTGATTGAAAATAAACCAAACTATATTAAAAAATCCAATACTTCCGATGTATCATTTATTTTATCAAGCTTTATCACAATAAAACATCTATAGCATTCAACCCGAACATATTAACATTATCGCCCAAAAGATCGGGCAAGAACTGCAACAACCACCTTCTTAGCACCTGCTGACATCAATACTTTTGCAACTTGATTTGCAGTGGTCCCCGTCGTCAAAACATCATCAACCAATAGAATTTGTTTCCCTTGGATTAAGGATTTGGAGGTGGGAGCAAAAGCGTTACGCAAATTTTTGCGCCTTTCCGTGGGCAATAATCCTGATTGCTCTGCTGTGTGTCGAACTTTACGCAAAACAGAGTTAACAAAAGGTTTTTTTAATTCATCAGCAACACCTATTGCAATAGATTCCGTCTGATTATGGCCTTTGATTAATCTTTTCCACCAATGCACGGGAATGCAGGTGATGAAGTCGGGCTGGAATCCCTGGGTGCCAGAAACATGAGCGCCCAACAAAGTACCAAGCGTCCGGGCAAGCTGCTCGCCCTGCAAATGTTTGATCCTTAGAATTGCGTCTTTAAATTGTCCCTGATAAAAACCCAATGAAACAACCTTTTCAAAATAAAAATGATCCTTCTTGCACAACAAGCAACCGTCATTGGTATCGAGATGCGGCCCAACCCGGGCGTTACAACGCGAGCACTTTGGGTCAATGGGTGGCTGAAACGATTCTCTACAGGCATTGCAAAGCCAGATTTCATCATAATCCAAAAGATTATCACAGTTATGGCATAATGCAGGGGCACAAACATGCAATCCTGCTTGCAGCCATTGCGATGCCATTTGTGCATAAAAAGTTGTCATGCATTAAATTATGCAGCAGCGTGTTTGAAAGCGGAAGAAAAAAAGGAATGAAGTAAACTTGGGGCAGAGAGATCGCCCGAACACAAAGCTTGTTCCTGGACAAAAAACATTAATTCCAGCACATTACTGCCCCGCAAAGTCGAATGTAAACAAACATCTGTCATTGCAAGCCAGAATGATTGGGCAGGGAAAACAACAACTTTACGCGGGATTTTTTTCTGAATCACTTCACTTTCCCGAAGCCTATTCCCAATTTTCTCAAGCATCGCTGTAATATCATTATTTGATTTACTCTGATATAAGCCGGGTTTACCCTGCAAGTTCAGTTCATTTCTAGCCCGACCATCAGCCAACAAAGTCGCTAAGGACGGCCCTTTTTCCCAAACCCTTGTATTTGCAGCATTAATATTGCAACTTAATTTGATAACCCGCATTTCACCAGGCATTACACCCTTGAGAGTATCCAAGTGAAGCAAATCATCTTTTGCAAGATTTTTTCCACCCGAAGTTGCAGCTTCAACATTATTTAAAATAACCCGATCCAGACGAATCGCTCCGGAATACCTTGGCAGCAAAATTTGAATTTTATCAGTCAAAAGCCTTGATATTCTACCCAGCAAGCTTTCAAGTTCTTTCGAATTGGCCCCTGTTAATTTGCCATTCCTAGCTTCAAAACTTATGGTTTGATTCCATAACCCTTTAGGTTTATAAGAACAAAGACTTTGCAATTCATCAGAATTAAAAAAGGTGTCAAGAGACCAGGAAGGATAAATCAAATCACCCTTCTCCAGCCTTATCTCTAAACAAGAAGAATCCGTAGGCAGAATGTTATCTGCCAGATCATGTTTCATTTTCAGGATGTTGCTGTTTTGCATATTCCTTAAAACCTAAGGCTTTTATCATGCCGCCTTGATTGCAGAGTTCTGAATATCAGGCGAACTATGCTCAACGAAATTCAACGCAGCTACCTCATCCATTGGGAAACCAATTTCAAAACGGGTTGGTTTAAATCCAGAGGGCAAAGTGAAAGAAATATTACCTTTATTAAGGTTGATCAGCCTCCAAGCAACGGAAAGACCCAAGCCTTTGCCCCTGCCTGCCTGTCTGCCAGAGAAAAAGGGGTCGAATAAATTTGGGACATCTTCAGTTGCTGGCCCAGGGCCACTATCTTCGACAAAAAGAACGATCTGGCCTGAACTAGTATTATTCCCCGCTCCAATTCTAACCCAGCCTTCAACGCCCGCAGCTTCAATGGCATTACGAGTCAAATTTTCCAAAATAGTTCGGGCCTGTTCGGGGTCAGCAAAAAGGGAACACTTAAAAAGTTCACCCCCGACGGTGGACAACTTTACTTTCTTTTCTTTGGCCCAATCTTGCAGTCTTTCAATTACCGTTTCAACCATGCCGTTACATTCAAATTTAACAGGGGTAGGAACATTAGGCCTTGCAAACTGCATTAAATTACGAAGAATCAAGTTGATTCGTTTTGCCTGCCTTACAATACTTTCCAATGAAGATTTAAGCTTTTCTCTAGTCTCATCGATTTCCAAATCATCCATTCGAGCAAGAATAAATTGCGATTGGCCCTGTATAACCGCAAGGGGATTATTAAACTCATGTCCTGCCCCAGCAGCAAGTTCAACCACCGACTGCAATTTCATTTCATGAAGCCGCTGTGATCCGGATTGAATCTGCTTTTGCAAAGCAGCCTTATATGCTTCCGCTTCGACACTATCACGAGATTGAATCATACCCTTCTCATGAATGCTATCCATTGCAAATTGAAGGGAATCCGCAAGCACACTCTCAGGTGCCTTCTTCTTAGAATCAACAAAAGTTCTGATGTTACCACCAAACCATTTACTCACTATCGAACCAACATCGATTTTTTCCAAAAGACCTGAATACTTTAATTTCTTTTCCCACTGTCTCACTGACAAAGATTTCCCAGCCTGCCCGTCACGAGAATATTGATCTGCAATTAACAATATTTCACCCAAACATGGATGCAAACCAGCGGCATTCGCAATCTCAAGCCCATCTTTTCCTGACAGTAAATTTACAAGCCTTATCCATACGGGCAGACCATACTGACGCATCAGGGTCGCATTATCGGTGTGCTCTTGTACATGATTTTTGGCCAACGATTTGAAATCAAAAAACAACGCACCAATCCAAGCCACCTCGCTGGAAACCTTGCCTGTTATAGAAGCAATTTCAGAAGCTACCGCAGCCCTACACAACGAATTTATAAGCGAATCATTACTGACCAAGGTTGAATCTAGGCTAAATCCCATACGCAACAGGGAAAGCACGCTTTCTGAAACGATTGGCTTTGCTGCATCTAAACAACTTGGGAAATCGGAATCGTCATTTGCATCAGAATAACGCAATAGAAAATATACTGCGCCGGGATCAGTCTTTATATCCAGCCAAGATTCCACCAATGGCTTGAATATAAGATCCGAAACAGATGAAAGCCTAGGCAAAAGCCAGGGAGTTTTCATCATCAGGTTTAGAAATGTTGCCGAACTTCCATGCTCGGCCAAGGCTGCCACAGGCATACTCCATCAAAAGGCAGTGTAAAAAATGAGGGGCAGGACTCTATTAAAAAGAGCCCTTCCCCACAAATTATGTTTCAGACAGAATTATCTTGCAGATGTTGTTGATGTGGATTCGATATCCATCAACTGGCACATGCGATCGATAAGGTCTTCGATTTCGAAAGGCTTGCTAAGGAAATCGTCTGCGCCAGCAAGGCGAAGTTCTTGAATTTTATCTTCTTCGATCATACCGCTGATGCAAAGAATTCGAACTTCTTCAAGAGTGCTGTCAGCGCGAACCCTATGGCAAACTTCCTTGCCATTGATATCTGGCAACATCACATCAAGAACAATCACATCAGGTCGATATTCTTTAACCATCATGCCAGCATCAAAACCATTGGTGGCGATGCGAACTTCAAAACGGCCATCGTCTTCGATAACCTTGTTCATCAATTCCAACAATTCTGTATCGTCATCAACGAGCAGAACTTTTCTTTTGCCACTTTCCAGTGCATCCGTTGGGATGCCATTATCTTTCATGAATTTATACAGGGATTCACGGGGAATCCTGCGGAAGCGGGAACCGGGAACCCGGAACCCTTTGAGTTGACCGTTGTCGAAACAACGGATGATTGTCTGTTGGCTTACTTTACAAATTTTAGCAGCCTCTCCGGTCGTAAAAACAGTTTTCATCTTTAAGTCCTTCCTGGCACCAGCTAGCCAGCTTTTTGAGTAAACAAAATCATCTTCACGCAAGATGCAAGTCCACCCAAGATTCTTCCTTGAACCACCTTGATTACCGTAACATCTGTCTCAAATGCAAACTGCGAGTCATCCAGTCTGCCCTATATCTACTTGCTTACCATGAAGAACTAATTTTGTGCAAGGCACGATTTCAACAGTGCCACACTAATCTAACAACGTTCCCCATCTAACAGCTTTTAATAGCATGTCAAAATAAACAAGATAAGACGATTACAACGATTGTTCAACTGAAATTATCTTACCCCTTTAACCTATATTGTCAAGGAGTAAAGATAGGCAAAATGCACCCGATGAGAGCAGGACTCTTTTGAATTATTTCTCACTGCTTAAACTTTTATTGAAAAAACAATTCGAACTCTGTACTCACTTGACTGCAGCAAACATTTATCTTCGGAAACCTTTAGAAGCTCAATCTATTTTAAATAGAGCAACAAAACGGCTATATCTGATGGACTGATTCCACTGATTCGCCCTGCCTGACCTATGTTTGCAGGCTTTATCTTGTTGAACTTCTCTTTCGCTTCACTTCGTAAATGAGCAATCGACAAATAATCAAAGTTGGCAGGAATTGTTTTTGTCTCAAGCTTTTGAAATCGCTCAATCTGCACCGTCTGCCTGTTGATGTATCCCGCATACTTGATTTCCAACTCAATCTGCTCTTCCACTTCTGCGGGAAGATTGAATTTTAAACCCAGCTTCTCTTGCGCCATTACAACCAACGATTGCCAATCCATATCATGCCTGCGCAACCACTGCTCTAGTGAAGCATGCTCAATATGATTCTCGCGCAACACCTTAACAGCTTCTTCGATAACTTTTTCTTTTTCTTGCAACCTAGCCCAAGCTTCGTCATTAATCAAACCGATTTCCCTGCCAACCGGACTTAGCCTTCGATCGGCGTTATCATGGCGCAATTGCAACCTGTATTCCGCCCTGCTGGTAAACATTCGATAAGGTTCATCAACGCCTCTTGTAACTAAATCATCAATCAAAACCCCAATATAAGCCTGGCTTCGATCAAGGATAAGCGGGGGAAGCTTTTTGATTTTTAAAGCCGCATTGATTCCTGCCATCAACCCCTGCGCAGCAGCTTCTTCGTAACCTGTCGTGCCATTGATCTGACCTGCAAAATACAGGTTGGCAATGAACTTAGTTTCCAAGGTGGGGTGCAATTGGGTAGGGGGAGAGTAATCATACTCGACAGCATATCCCCAGCGAAGGATCTCTGCTTTTTCCAGACCCGGAATAAGTGCAAGCATTTTCTGCTGCACATCTTTGGGCAGGCTAGTGCTAATGCCATTGCAATAATATTCGCTGGTGGTGCGCCCCTCGGGTTCGAGAAAAATCTGATGCCTGTCTTTGTCTGCAAAGCGAACAACTTTATCTTCAATCGAAGGGCAGTAACGAGGGCCCTGCGATTTGATTTGTCCCGAGTACATCGGGGCACGATGCAAATTCTCGCGGATCAGATCATGCACCTGCGGGTTGGTGTAAGTAATATGACAAGGAACCTGCTCTTGTTCGATTTTCTTAGTTGAAAAGCTGAAAGGCCTAGGGTTTACATCGCCTGGCTGGGCTTCTGTTTTGGTAAAATCGATCGTTCTGCCATTTAGCCTGCAAGGAGTTCCGGTTTTAAATCGTTCCAACTGAAACCCGCAGGCAATAAGGCTTTCGCTAAGGTTTTCAGAAGAGCCATCCCCTGCTCTGCCCCCTTGCGATTTAGCTTCACCCGTATGCATGATAGCTTTAAGAAAAGTGCCAGTGGTAAGAACAACAGCAAGGGCACGATAAAGTGTATTTCCTCTGCAAATAACCCCTTTAACGGTACGAACGGAGCCATCATCCTGGGTGGAATCTTCGAGCAGGATATTTTCCACCATCTCTTGTCGGAGGGTAAGATTCTCCTGCTTTTCGACGGTCCATTTAGCTTGGATCTGGTACTGTTTTTTATCAGCTTGGGCTCTGGGGGAGTGCATTGCAGGCCCCTTCGTCAAATTAAGCATGCGGAACTGAATGGCAGTGGCATCAGTAAGTTTGCCCATTTCGCCGCCCAAAGCATCAATTTCACGAACTATCTGCCCTTTTGCAATTCCGCCAATCGCAGGATTACAGCTCATTAATCCAACCGTTTCCGCACTCATGGTAAGAAGTGCGGTTTTCAGGCCCATTCTTGCAGAAGCCAAAGCAGCTTCAATGCCCGAATGGCCCCCTCCTACTACAACCACATCAAATTCAAATTCCAGCGGGTATTTCATGGTATAAGACCATTCCTACGATAAGTGAAACTCCGTTTGGTAGTTCCAATTGCAATAATTGTCCACACTGTCTAGATTATCACTTTTACAGGCGGGGTTAACGGGATTATCATCATTATTTTATTGTAGGATGCAAGCAATGCAATTGTCCGCTTTAGTCAAAGACTCAATTTTATCATTGGAAGCCCCTGAAGAAATCAAGAAACAAGCATTACATAACCTAGAATTATGGCTAACGCATGAAGAATTTAAAGCGTATCAACCACAGATCGAGTATTTGATTTCAGAAAAGAAGTGGGCCGGGTTGCTGGATCGCTTTTCACAAATTCTTCCCTTCGGCACTGGCGGAAGAAGAGGCCCTGTGGGGGTTGGCCCCAACCGCATGAACCTTTGGACTTTAGGCGCCTCGGTTCAAGGCCATTGCGAATATCTCAAACATCAATTCCCCGAGCTTAAAAAAATATATGTAGCACTCGCCTATGATGTGCGCTGCTTCATGGATAAGCGAAAACAATACAACCCAAACCTTCCCAATCCTGCCCTCCACCTTTCCTCTAAAGAACTTGCTGCTTATGCCGCCAGGGTTTATGCAGCCAATGGTATCTACTCCTACAACCTTCCTTTGGATAGCAATCACTACATCGCAACACCCGAGCTATCTTTCTCTATCAGACTTTTGAAAGCGCAAGGCGGATTGAATATCTCCGCATCGCATAACCCTCCCGATGACAACGGCGGGAAATTCTACGATGAACGAGGCGGGCAACCCGTCCCACCTAATGATCAGATCATGGCGGATCTCGTCGATCAGGTTAAAGACATCCACATCATGCCTTGGGATGAAGCTGTAAAAAAGAGTTTCATCAACTTCATTTCTGATGAGCCCCACAAACAATACATCGCTCTTTGTTGCGCTCAACGCCTAATTCCCTCACCAAAGAAAGATGAACCCTTCAAGGTTGTGTTTAGCCCGCTGCACGGCGTGGGATCTATGACAAGTATGGAAATACTGCAAAAGGAGGGATTCAATGTCATTCCTGTTCCAGAACAAATGTCCGCCGATGGCCAATTCCCAAATGTCACCAAAACTCCCAACCCCGAAATCCCTGAATGCCTGGATCGAGCCGAAGTTGTTGCGAAAGCTCACAATGCGCATCTTCTTCTAGCCACCGACCCTGATGCCGATCGACTTGGTGCTATGATTCCTGATGATCAAGGGGGCTGGCGTTATGTCAACGGGAACGAAATCGCTGCCATTTCAACCTGCTTTAAACTTGAGATGCTTTCCCTAAATAAAAAGCTCTCTCCCAATTCCATTGTTGTCAAAACTGAAGTCACCACGGGTATGATCAGCAGGATCGCAAAACATTTTAATGTTCAACTTCTCGATGATCTGCTGGTTGGGTTCAAGTATGTTTCCGATGTTCTTTGGCAACTCGAAAGCTCAGGAAAATACTTGCATGTTACCGGAACACCCAGCGATTTCATCATCGCATCCGAAGAGAGCCATGGGATTCTAAGTACAGATAAAATACGCGACAAAGATGCAGGCGCTGCAGCTTTGCTTTTTGCTGAATGGGCCCTTACTCTTTTCAGAAACAACACCACGGCTCTTCAGTACCTCAACCAACTTTTTGAAAGGTTTGGTTACTATCGAAATGTAGGTTTGCCTATTGCATTACCGGGCGTTGAAGGCAAAGCCTTGATGATAAACATGCTGGATAACCTCAGGAAAAATCCTCCCAAAGAAATTGGCGGCATGAAGGTTACCTCCGTTACTGATTTCCTCGACACCAAAGGAAAGCTAGGCCCAATCAAAAGCAAAACAGATGCTGCTTCACGAAATGTGCTCGTATATCGATGCGGGGAATTCGCAAAAATAGCACTCAGGCCGAGTGGCACCGAACCTAAGGCAAAAATCTACCTCGAGGTGTGCTCTGCGCCACGCGCATCAGGCATGAGCGACGAACAATGGAAAGCAGATTGCTTGAAAGTTGATGATCTCATGAAAAAAACTGGCGCTGACTTCTTCGCCCAAGCCTTAAAAACCATAGGAATGACTCCTGCTGATTTAAAATCTTGATCTTCTGATGTTCCAGGCAGGTTTAACTTTATGGATACGAACTGGGATGTCATTGTTGTTGGGGCAGGAGCTGCTGGCCTTTTGGCAGGCATCTCTGCAGGAAAGTCGGGCGCCAAAACTCTTGTCCTTGAAAAAAATCGCAAGCCAGGCGTCAAAATCCTCATGTCCGGGGGCACTCGCTGCAACATCACACACAACACCGATAATCGAGGCATCGTCAAAGCCTTTGGCAATAACGGCAAATTCCTCCACTCTCCACTTGCTGCTTTTAGCGTGGAAGAAACCATTCGCTTTTTCAATCAGGCAGGCGTTGCTACCAAGGTTGAAGCCACAGGCAAAATATTCCCGGTCAGCAACAAAGCCTTGGATGTTCTAGATGCTCTTCTTAATCAGTTAAAGAATGAAAATGCAACTCTGGCTTTGGAAACCCCGGTACTCGACATCGACCCCACCGAGGATGGGTTTCTTCTGAATACAGCTATTAACAACTTCCATGCTAAAAAAATCATCCTCACCACAGGCGGGCTTTCTTTCCCAGGTTGCGGAACCACGGGCGATGGTTATAAGTTTGCAATCAAATTTGGACACACTATCAAAGAAACTCAACCGGCCCTTGCACCTTTAAAAACCGATGCAAGATGGGTGCATGAATTAAGTGGTGTCACCATTCCAGATGTTGGAGTAACCGCTTGCATCAATGAAAAACCATTGATGCAAGATAGAGGTTCCTTCCTCTTCACACATTTTGGTTTATCCGGGCCTGTCATCTTAAATGTGAGCAAGGCACTCAACAGCCTTTCCGATTTTAAGAACAGTTCTCTCAAGCTGGATTTTCTGCCTTCGGTTAAAGAAACTGATCTAGAAGCAAAACTGCAATCTCTTGGATCAACTGATGGAAAAAAACTCCTTTCTGTTGCCCTTGGGGAACTATTACCCCGCAGACTTCTCGAGGGATTATTCAACCTGATCGGGTTTGGTGCAGATAGAAAATGTGCAGGGATTAGCAAGGATGAGCGTAAAGCTATCCTCGCTAGCATCAAATCTAAGCCGATAAATATAACGGGAACCCTCGGGTACGCAAAAGCAGAAGTTACTACAGGCGGAGTGAGCCTTGACGAGGTGAATTCAAAGACAATGGAGAGCAAGCTTAAAAAGGGATTGTATTTTGCAGGGGAGATTTTAGACCTTGA
>Ga0209596_1000895_pt1 | contig 26522 bp, 17 predicted proteins | sample M_130807_MF_Meta_FD_187314 | JGI IMG/M metagenome (GOLD analysis project Ga0209596, IMG submission 187314) | Freshwater microbial communities from Lake Montjoie, Canada to study carbon cycling - M_130807_MF_MetaG (SPAdes) (version 2) | ecosystem: Environmental > Aquatic > Freshwater > Lake... | reverse complement strand
CCACTGGCTCAGGTTCAGGTTCCACTGATGCAGCTGGTTCAGGTTCCACTGATGCAGCTGGTTCAGGTTCCACTGATGCAGCTGGTTCAGGTTCCACTGGTGCAGCTGGTTCAGGTTCCACTGGTGCAGCTGGTTCAGGTTCCACTGGTGCAGCTGGTTCAGGTTCCACTGATGCAGCTGGTTCAGGTTCCACTGATGCCACTGGCTCAGGTTCAGGTTCCACTGATGCAACTGGCTCAGGTTCCACTGATGCAGCTGGTTCAGGTTCCACTGGTGCAGCTGGTTCGGGTTCCACTGGTGCCGCTGGCACCAGAATTTCATCATGAATAACCCACGGAGCCTTGATTACCGTAAACGGAGGATGAGCTCTGTTGTTAATACTTGCAGCAATCCTTTCCTGCAACGACTTAACGGTATCTTCACCAAGTTCTTTCTGCACCCAGCCAATAACCTCAGTGAGTGTCAGATCCGGAAAATCAATAAACTCATCAAGAACAGCGGCCGATACTGCTACTTCCCCATATTGATTTTCCTGAAATGTTCCATCAGTGCCGTTAAGATGCCAACTCACGAAGGCAATAACATCCTTTAAATCACCCAGTGTTGGTAATACTTTCATTTCATTGCAGTGCCATGTATATTCAATTGACATTTTATTTCTCCTTATCAGTTAGCCATCACTTTGTAACATTGCAAACTTCCCCGCGGGGGCTGCGAGGATTGCTGTCTGGTATGTTGCCTCTGAGAACTGTGGGTTACTATGGTTGTGTTACCCAGGCTACCAGAACCCATTGCACTGTCTCCAATCACAATCTGATTAGTTTGTGAATCTACCATAGCAGATGCTCCATTACCAATATCAACAGAGTTAGATGGTGTTAAGTTATTGCCTGCGACTCTGTTGTATTTTGATCCAACAAAATCTCCAACCGCAATATTATACCAAGTGGTGGTAGTATTACTATGTGACTGTTGACAAATCTCTGTATTATTTGTGCCACCAATGGTTCCACCAACGCGAAATGCACTGAGATTGGGCATACAGATATTTATGGAATTCTCTAATTAGGCTGACCTATGAATAAATCAATCAGCTGATTGTAGCATTTGTGGTTCATTGAGCACGACCGATTGTGCCTGCACCGCAGCCAAGTACTTGGCTTCAGCCACTGCTGCTATACGATCTTTCTGTGTTTGCGTCATGAAAATCGGAGCTGTGGCCAGCAACAATGAAATACTGTCCAGAGGAAATAGACCAGCATTCACAGCAGCTTCCAGCGTGTGCGGATTACCCATGGCGTGTAACACTGTGGCCGGACTGGGTCGGCCATTGGCCACAATCTCAGACTGCATTGCTCTGAGTGTATTGGCTGTGAACTCAGCAGCCGCGTTGACTTCAAACATCTGTTGATCAGTATAGCCTGGAATTCTGGTGGGCTCGGCGATCTCATACAGCTCTGCCAGAACTTGATTGAGAATTGTAATTTCTTCACGGTTCAGTTCGTAGGCTTCATCCACGATAACCATGTGCGAGTCCAGTTCCACCAGGTCAGCCCTGAGCTTTAGGATTTCATGTTTGGGAGCCTGAGTTTCAGTGAGATACTCCAGTTCAGCAACTTTGGCGTCATACTTGAGGTGGGTGACTTCTTCCAGAGCCACAGCACGGATTCTGCCTTCTAGAAATCCCTGTAGGTTCTGAATCTTGGACCAGGGAGTATCACCCAGTGTCTGATATCGATAATTAAATTCACTATTTAGTTTGCTTGGCATGCCGCTATTTAGGCTGTGGGGAAATCAGGAAAATTAATCCAAGTTTGAGTAGTTTCATCCCAGAGATAAGGCAATCCATCAGCAGGTGGTGCTGTGGGAGCGGCCCAGCTGGTTGTGGTTTCGTCCCAGATCCAGCTGGCTGGATGCGTGGCTGCCAGGGCATTGATTCTGGCTTCAGCAATCTGCTCTGGTGTAGGTGGTGTTAAAATTATTCCGTCTGGTAACATATTGATTTTTCCTTTATGATTTAATAACTGGCTGCTGCTAGGTAATATCTTGCAGTACCCACACCAGTGACATCTGTGCCAACCACACCAGTGTTGCTGACCAGGTTGGTCATGCTGACATTAACAGTGGTGTATCCATATCCAAAGATGGCTTTGTCAACACCATATCCAGCTGCTGCTAGGGAATCTCTAGCAGTACCCACACCAGTGACATCTGTGGTAACCACACCAGTGTTGCTGACCAAGTTGGTCATGCTGACAGAAACAGTGGTGTATCCATATCCAAAGATAGCTTTGTCACCACCATATCCAGCTGCTGCTAGGTAACCTCTAGCAGTGCCCACACCAGTGACATCTGTGCTGACTACACCAGTGTTGTTGACTAAGTTGGTCATGCTAACGTTACCGCTATTGTTGAATCCATATCCAAAGATAGCTTTGTCACCACCGTACCCAGCTGCTGCTAGGAACTGCCTGACAGTGCCCACACCAGTGACATCTGTACTAACCACACCAGTGTTGCTGACCAAGTTGGTCATGCTGACGTTAAATAAGGCCCATCCATATCCAAAGATAGCTTTGTCACCACCGTACCCAGCTGCTGCTAGGTAACCTCTATCAGTACCCACACCAGTGACATCAGTACCAACCACACCAGTGTTGCTGACCAGGTTTGTCCTGCTGACGCCTGCGCCATATCCAAAGATGGCTTTGTCAACACCATATCCAGCTGCTGCTAGGCCAAATCTAGCAGCATCCACACCAGTGACATCAGTACCAACCACACCAGCGTTGCTGACCAGGTTTGTCATGCTGGCGCCTGCGTTAGAATATCCATAGCCAAAGATTGCTCGGTCAGCGCCAGTGGGTGTGAACGACTGCACTGAGTTTCCATACCAGTTGACGCCATCAGACATAAATGAAAAGATGTCCAACGCACCTGAACCCGCCGTGACTGTGGGTGCCAGTGGATACCGCCACTTAACATTGGTGAAGGTTGCTGAGCCAACAGTAGTAGCATTGGGTTGCCGTAATAACATTGTAAATGACTTTCCAGCAATAGCTGGAGGCATGGTGAACGTGGTGGCTATACCCGAGGTCAGCGTGGCTAATAGAAATGTACCAGCATTGAAACTGATGGTCACTGCGGCGCCCACCACACCCAGGTTTACACTGGCTTCGGTATAGTCTTGTACTATCTGGTTCAGCTTGTAGTTAAAGTCAAATGTTCCTGGCATAAATTTTTCCTGTTAATAACTGGCTGCTGCTAGGTAATATCTTGCAGAGCCCACCCCAGTGACATCAGTACCAACCACTCCAGCGTTGCTGACCAGGTTGGTCATGCTGACAGAAACAGTGGTGTATCCATATCCAAAGATTGCTTTGTCACCACCATATCCAGCTGCTGCAAGAATATATCTGGCAGTACCCACACCAGTGACATCTGTGCTGACTACACCAGTGTTGCTGACTAAGTTGGTCATGCTGACTTTTGAGCCAGTGTCTCCATATCCAAAGATGGCTTTGTCGGCACCATATCTAGCTGCTGCTGGATGATATCTAGCAGTGCCCACTCCAGTGACATCAGTGGCAACTACACCAGTGTTGCTGACTAGATTGGTCATGCTGACAAGTCCAGAGCCAGCAGAGTTATATCCATATCCAAAGATGGCTTTGTCGGCACCATATCCAGCTGCTGCTAGGCCGTATCTAGCAGTGCCCACCCCAGTGACATCAGTACCAACCACACCAGTGTTACTGACTAGGTTGGTCATGCTGACGACTGGGCCTGTTGTTCCATATCCAAAGATTGCTTTGTCAACTCCATAGCCAGCTGCTGCCAGGTAATTTCTAGCAGTGCCCACACCAGTGACATCTGTGCTGACTACACCAGTGTTGCTGACTAAGTTGGTCATGCTGACGTATGTGCTGGTGTATCCATATCCAAAGATAGCTTTGTCAACTCCATAGCCAGCTGCTGCTAGGCCATATCTTGCAGTGCCCACGTCAGTGACATCTGTGGCAACTACACCAGTGTTGCTGACCAGGTTGGTCATGCTGACGACTGAGCCTGTTGTTCCATATCCAAAGATGGCTTTGTCAGCCACACCATAAGAATAATTAACAGAGTAAATACCATACCAATTCACACCATCAGAAATAAACGAAAGTATATCTCTGCTCAGTTGTAATGCGGATACGTTGTATAACCCAGGACTGTTGGGCCATCTCACATTAGTAAATGTGGCTTTACCTGCTGTGGCTGATCCTGTATTTGCTTGTGTGAGCACCACAGTAAACCGTTTACCCAGCACGGCAGGTGGCATAGTAAACACCGTGGTTGTGGCTGAGGTCAGCTGAGCGTATATCACCGTGCCATAATTCTGAGTCAGGGTCACGCTGGTGTTTACCACTCCCAGATTTACCGTGGCTTCAGTATAACCCTGAATAACTTTGTTAACTTGTAGTCGAGTGTCAAATGTTCCTGGCATAATTTTTCCTGTTACAAACCAGCTGCTGCTAGGTAATATCTTGCAGAGCCCACACCAGTGACATCAGTGCTGACTACACCAGTGTTGCTGACCAGGTTGGTTATGCTGACGACTGAGCCAGTGGCTCCATATCCAAAGATAGCTTTGTCAACTCCATATCCAGCTGCTGCTAATTGACTTCTAGCAGTACCCACACCAGTGACATCTGTGCTGACTACACCAGAGTTGCTGACCAGGTTGGTCAGGCTGCTGGCTCCACCATACCCAAAGATAGCTTTGTCAACTCCATATCCAGCTGCTGCTAATTGATGTCTTGCAGTACCCACACCAGTGACATCACCAGCAACCACACCGGTGTTGCTGACCAGGTTGGTTAGGCTACTGGCTGCGAGAGCAAATCCATATCCAAAGATTGCTTTGTCGGTGCCATATCCAGCTGCTGCCAGGAAATATCTTGCAGTACCCACACCAGTGACATCAGTGCTGACTACACCAGTGTTGCTGACTAAGTTGGTCATGCTGACGCGGTCGGAAGCATAACCATATCCAAAGATTGCTTTGTCTGAGCCATATCCAGCTGCTGCTAGGTAACTTCTAGCAGTACCCACACCAGTGACATCTGTACTGACCACACCAGTGTTGCTGACCAGATTAGTTAGGCTGCTGTTTGCTACGCCAGTGCCATAGCCAAAGATTGCTTTGTCACCGCCATATCCAGCTGCTGCTAGGTAACTTCTAGCAGTACCCACACCAGTGACATCTGTGGTAACCACTCCAGCGTTGCTGACCAGGTTTGTCATGCTAACGGCTGCGTTAGAATACCCATATCCAAAGATGGCTGTGCCTCTAAAACTCTGACGCACTGTGTTATGCATAACTGCATTAAAGGCAAACATCAGTAACGCATCCCCTGGGTAAATTGACCCATCCATACAACGCCATCACTGACAAAGGACAGAATGTCAATACCTCCCAGAGACTGCGAAATCACTGGCGCAATTCCACCAGCAACCCATGCAACTGCGGGAGTGAAAGTGGCTGTGGCTACTGTGCCAGTGGCTGGTTGCCGCAAAAACAATGTAAACGATTTACCATCCGCCGGCGGAGGCATGGTGAATACCGTGGCAGTGGCTGAGGTCAGGGTGGCTGTCATAAAGTTACCACTATTTAAATTCAGAGTCTGGGTGGCACCTACAATACCATATGCTCGCACGGCCATGGTGTAGTTCTGTGCTATCTGAGCCGCTTGCAAGTTGGTGCTAAATGCTCCAGCTCCGGGCATGATTAATAAGCTCCGCCAAATGCCGTGACTTGCAATGCCGTGCCAGCAGCAGTGGTTGTGGTTCCCACCGAAGCCTTGAGTACAAAGGTGGATGGCAGCACCAGTGGAATTGGGAAAATATATGTGGTGGTAAATGCTGCTGAGGTGGCACTGGGTGTCACAGCGGTGACTGGAATTTCCAGTAGCAAATAAGCAGTGGTAGCATCATCAACCCAGATACCCACTACATTTGCTGCGTTCACTGTGGTCTGACCAGTACCACAGGCATTGACCTGAATGCTGTCAATACGCAGACCATTAGTGGATGCTGGCACAAAGGCGATAATATTGGCTGCCGCGGTGCTGGCCGTGGCAGTAGGAGCTCTGGTGGTACAAGCTGTCTGAGCTGCCAGGGTCAGCGACTTAAGATACGGGGTCTGTGCGAAAATCGGTGTTGACGTAACGGCCATGGGTAAATCCTCTCGGGGTGTAAGTATTTATAAGTGAGTATTTATAAGTAAAAGTTATATGAATATCCAGTAAGATTCTGTAAGCTGACTGCTCCATTTGCGCCAACCCAACCACTGCCTGTGTATATGAGATCGAAAGGTGCGGAGGAATTTACTGTAAAATCGCTGAGCAAACCCATAATAGTATTTCCGTTTCTCGCAATGGTGTAACTATTTATAGAAGAACTTGCTGGTTGGAATCCAATTCTATCTCCAGTGGTAGGTGATGCTGGTAGAGTCAGGGTGATACCTGTTGCTGTCACAATATATGTTGTTTGAGCCACAACAGGATTCAGACTGGTGGCTTGCACAGTAACATTGGTTCTGCCTGTGAGCACACCAGTGACGTTGCAAGTTCCAGCGACAGTTAGGGTTGAATTGGGACTTGTCGTCCCGATGCCAACGTTGCCGCCGAGCGGATTAAGAGTCAAAGGATAAGATGCCCCAGTGTTAGTACTATCCTTCACTTGCAACCATATAGCATAAGGGGATGTAGAGTAAGCACCCGCCGCCAGTTCAGCGTTTGTTGATGACTGAACAGTAGTGATGTTATTTGTGTCAGCAGTCAGAGAGGGCACACCTTGGCCACCCTTAACGTGCAATGTGGCAATTGGTGCTGTCGTCCCGATGCCGACGTTGCCATTGGTGTCTATTCTCATTTTCTCCGTGCTGTTAGTCGTAAAGTAAAATGGGTGATTGCTTGCACTTCCAACAAAACCTGAATTACTGGAACCATCGCCAGTTCCCACTTCAACTCGAGTAGTATTGTCCGGTCGGCCAAATATGCCAACAGTATTTTTGGTCCCGTTATTTGCACCACCATTAACTTGTAACGACGCCCCAGGACTTGTCGTCCCGATGCCAACGTTACCGTTGGCTAGAATGGTAGCTCTAATTCCGCCCGGAGTTCCTAACTGTAGAGCGGAACCACTGGAACCTGCTGATATAAAAGTGGCATACGCTAACGTATTAGTCAGGGTGGCACCAGCCGTGCTTCCCTCGACTCCAAAATATCCAAGTCCAGAGACATTGGAAGTGTTGAATTGGGTGTATACAGCACTGGTGTCATTGGTACCAGTGATACGAATCACAGCACCACTCCCAACGATTGCGAGTTTATTGCCTGGTGATGTCGTCCCGATGCCAACGTTTCCAGTTGTTGTTTGAATATACAGGGCATCTGTTAATCCAGCAGAACCATTGTGGACTTTGAACTGATGATACTGCCCTGAATATTCAAATCCCACACGCATATCAGTACCAGGCAACCAACCCATAGTTTGATAATTCGTATCGGTTGTGAATCCAGCAGTTACTCGATTGTCAGAACTAGCTCTTCTAACTTCTAATTGCCCATAGTTTGTTGTAATTGAACTTGGTAAACCAATAGATACATTTCCATTAACTGCAAGTTTTGAGGTAGGTGTTGTCGTCCCGATACCCACGTTGCCGCTGGTGCCTTTAATGGTCAGCTTATCATTGCCAGATGCCCTGAAAAACAGATCACCACCAGCGGCAGTGGAGTCTAAATACAAATTGTCTCCACCGTCAACTTGAAGTACGGTTCTTGCTGTTCCAGCAGCATCTTTGATTTGGATGCCCTGAGTGTTGTCTAAAAGAATCTTACCACCAGCCACATGAAGTTTTGCCGTGGGAGATGATATCCCGATGCCAACATTTCCTGTACTGTTAATTCTCACCCGCTCTGTTACTTGTCCCCCCATAATTCTGGTGCCGAAAGCGAGGTAACTAGCATAATCGCCATCCGTGGCGTTTTCTTTGGCTCCTTTTATCAGTGCCCACTGGGCTTGAGCCGTTCCTGTATACCGTCCGCCGAATCCTATGGAGCCGCCAACATCGATTCCCAATGCAGTATTCGTCTCCACGTTGAGCACGCCAGCATTGTTAGCGCCAGCTCCAAATACGACATTGGGGCCTGTCACGGTCATGGTGGAAGCAGTGAGACTATCTGCCGCTGTATTCACAGTACCACTCAGAACATCCAGCTTCACATTTGGTGCAGTCGTCCCGATTCCCGTGTTGCCCGCTATCGAACTATTCCCTGTTCCAGAAACAGTTAATATTCCGCTTTGTGACGTATTACCAGTCACATCCAAATAATACAAAAATGCAGAATTACTATGGTTCAGTACCCCAAAAGCGGCTCCTGTTGGTGCTGTGTCAGTTGCTCTTTGAATAATGAATGTTTGATTTCCATTTCCTGGCTGACGAATATTCAATGACCCATTGGAATCTGTAGTCCCACTTTTGATAACTCCCGCAGATGATACAGTAAAAGGATAAGTCCCAGAACCCACTTGTAACAACGCCCCAGGACTTGCCGTCCCGATGCCCACGTTGCCGTTATGTAATATTGTGACCTTTTCTGTTGGAGCATTGTCGGTAGTTCCAGTTCCTGCTGCTGTTGCGGTGAAGAAACGAATGGCGGAGCTTCCAGTTCCTGTGGAAATTCCAGATTTCAATGTTAAATCTCCACCTGCTAAATCAGCAGTTCCAGCAATGGCTCCACCAGATGAAATGGTAAAGCCTTGTCCCGCTGTGGCCGCAGTGGTGTTCCTGTCCATACCAAATATTCTTGCTGCGGTTCCGCCTAACGCAAGTATTGACCCTGGTGTTATCGTCCCGATGCCCACGTTGCCACTATTCAGTACAGAAAACTGTTCTGACACAGTGCTGGAAGTTCGTGTTCCCAGAGATACACGTACCAAGCCACTACCATCTTGATATCCAGTCAATCCCCCGCCACGTGAGTCCGATCCAAATTCAATCAATTCTTTGAATCCCCCAAGTCCCACAGGAACAGCAATAGCTGGTGATGTTCTGTTATATCCCACAGCGGCACCAATCTGTAAACTAGCACATGGACTGGTGGTCCCGATACCCACATTACCTCTGAGTATTGTGGTTACAATGGCGGTGTTACCCAGTGTCGCAGTGTTGCTGCCAGCACCAATTGCACTATCACCAATCACAATCTGATTGGTTTGACCATCTGCCAGAGCAGATGTATTATTTCCAATATAAACAGAGTTAGATGGTGTTAAGTTATTACCAGTGACTCCGTTGTAGTAATAGCCAGCTTGGTAACCAACAGCGGTATTACTACCACCAGTGCTATTACGCTGCAACGCATTATATCCCACACTGGTGTTGTTGGCACCTGTGGTATTGTAATACGATGCCTGGGTTCCAATGAAAGTATTGAATGATCCCGTGCTGTTGGTATACCCAGAATATTGTCCAAATGCTGTATTGGAACCAGCAAGACCTTGGTTATATAAACTTCGGTCCCCAACAGCAGTATTATTGCCTCCGGTATTCGTCTGCAATGATCCATATCCCACAGAAGTATTATATGATGCAGTAGTTGCAGTGTACTGGGACTGAAAACCCAGCGCAGTGTTATAACCCCCAGTGGTGTTGTTTAATAGAGCAAGGTATCCAACTGCCGTGCCGTGTCCTGCTATCAGTGTTGCCACAGCGACAGTAAATCCAGATCCTGTGCCACCAATGGATGCGGCTGTGGCAGTCATTACTGTGGTGGTGTTTTGGAATTGCGTGCCAGCAGTTACCAAGGTTACTGATGTAACTACTCCACCAGCTACCACTATGGTTGCTGTGGGATAAGTCGCTGCTGTGGTACCAGATGAATAAGTTAACTGTACCGCAGTATATGTACCATTGGTGTATGCTGATCCACCCACAATGGTGCCAAATGTGGCCACACCAGTGGTGGTTGCGCTCATTGCCTGATACCCAACCGCCGTACTTCCACCGCCAGTGGTGTTGAAGTACAATGCAAAGGCACCCAATGCAGTGTTGGCGTCTCCTGTGGTAGTCCTTGATGAGGATAAGTATCCAACACTGGTATTGTAGGTTGCAGTGGACTGCACGGTAAGCGCCCCATACCCAACTGCGGTAGTATTACTGCCAGTGGTGTTGGCGTACAATGTATAGGCACCTAATGCAGTGTTGCCTGGACCTGTGGTGTTGGCAACTGAAGATCGGTATCCAAGTGCGGTATTATAGTATCCAGTGGTATTTAATGCCAGAGATTCAAAACCAACAGCAGTGTTTGTGGCAATACTACCTGCACCTAATCCCACCGTCATGGTGTTGATCAGAGCATCCCCAGCCACATGGAGTAATTTGCTGGGAGTTGTCGTCCCGATGCCCAACCACCCAGCAGATGTAACTCTCGACAGCACAGTTCCTGCGTTGTTTTGCCACTGCGTTAGGTCGTTAGTGCTTTGCCCTGCACCAGCACGAAACACCGCCAGAGTTGAACCAGTGCTTGCGGTTTGGTCGTAAAACCGGGCCGTTCCGCTGCCCGCTGATTTTCCCACGTCCAACTCGTATGTTGGTGTCGTGGTGCCGAGGCCTATGCTGCCGTCTTCTTTGATGTACAGGCGTGCCGCCTCGGCGGAGCCATCCCAAGTGTAGAGCTGAAGCGACACAGCGCCGTTCGCCGCATTCTGATTGACTACCTTGAGTCTGGCGTTTGCTATACCTGAGACGCTTGCCCCCGCGTCCGTCAAGAACGCGATTTGGGATTCATTGAGGAGTGTTGACGTAGCAGCGTTGTTGATGGCCAGAATTGGACCAACGGCACCTGCTGTAGATTTCTGTAAATGCAGTGTACCTTGCGGACTAGCCGTCCCGATCCCCACGTTGCCGTTTTGGTCTATTCTCATTCTTTCGGAAACTGTGGTATCGGTAGTTACAGATCTTGTTCCGAACACTAAAGCAGAGTATGTATTAGCACTGTTATAGACGTTCACTGCCCCAATTTCAGCCGATGGTTTTGCTGTCTGAGAACCCGAGGTCTGAAAACCGATAGAAATTAAGTGTCCTGCTTTATACTCACCACCTCCCAGTTGAAGATAAGGGTTTCCGAAAGTTGTAGGTAGATTACTATCACTATATTGCAAGCCACGTTTTAAGATAGCCACCGTAGCCGTAGCAGTAGGAGAAAGAACATCCAGAGAAACTATCGGTGTTGCCGTCCCGATGCCCACGTTGCCGTTATGTAATATTGTGACCTTTTCTGTTGGGGCATTGTCGGCAGTTCCAGTTCCTGCCGCTGTTGCGGTGAAGAAACGAATGGCGGAGCTTCCAGTTCCTGTGGAAATTCCAGATTTCAATGTTAAATCCCCACCTGCTAAATTAGCAGTTCCAGCAATGGCTCCACCAGATGAAATGGTAAAGCCTTGTCCCGCTGTGGCCGCAGTGGTGTTCCTGTCCATACCAAATATTCTTGCTGCGGTTCCGCCTAACGCAAGTATTGACCCTGGTGTTGCCGTCCCAATCCCCACGTTGCCCTGTTTTAGATACAAGGTATTAACCACAGCTCCAACACTATCTGAATAAAATGAGTTTACAGAATTTTGAGTAAAAAATATGCTATTTGAGGTTGATTTTAATTGTAAGTAACTTGCTGCTGCATCCACAATAATGTGATTGCTTCCGGTGATTGTGGAACCGCTACTAATCAAAAGATTGTATGCGCCATCATCTTGTTTTAGATTTCCACCATAAACGTGAAGTTTTGCCGTGGGCGTTGTCGTCCCGATGCCCACGTTGCCGTTATAGTTTACATAATTTCTTGACAATGCTGTAAGCGTATAAATTGAAGACACTGTCATTGCGTCAAACACTGGTTTTGCAAGTCCGGATTCAGAAAACATTCTTACTTTTATGGTGTATTGATTTCCAGTACTTACTATATGCGATATTGGTATTCGGTATACTGAATTTGTAGCATCCCAACTAATATCCCCTATAGCAACATTGTCTGCAACAGAGCCCAGGGCGTCAGAAACTCTGGATTCATTCGTATAAATGGCGTTGTTTGGGTTTGTACCAATAGCAAATAATTTTGTTAATTTTCCATATGAAGCTTGGTTGGAATACGTGGAAGTGAGTTCTACTTCGATATAACCACCTATAGCTAAATTACCAAGTCTTATGTCTACAGCTTGGTTGGCTACAGCATTGGGGAAATTAACTACTGAAGAAAAAACTTTTTCAAAAGTATTAGTTGTATTTAATATTCCGGCAGAAGATCGAATGGTACCTGTAACATCCAAAGCATAAGCAGGACTAGTCGTCCCGATGCCCAGCCACCCAGCGGATGTAACTACCGATAAAGCAGTTCCAGCGTTGTTTTGCCACTGCGTTAGGTCGTTAGTGCTTTGCCCTGCACCAGCACGAAACACTGCAAGCGTTGAACCAGTGCTTGCGGTTTGGTCGTAAAACCGTGCTGTGCCTGCGCTTCCAGACTTTGCCACTTCCAGTTTGAAATTATTATCAACTGGCTCTGATGTGTTGATTGATCCTACTATCAGTGAGCCTGAGTTAGTGATTTTTAGTACTCCAGAATTTACTGCCCCATTGTTAAAGATCCAACTACCAATAGCGCCACCATTACCGGAGTTTAGGTCAAAATACATATTAGTTCTAGGGGCACTTGCCGTTGAGTTTGGTGTTGATGTTAGTGTATATGGCCCAACTGTCATCGTGCCAAAACTATTGCCAACTCGCAAACCTACGACGGAGGAATTGCGATATATGTCTATGTCATACACAGGTGTAGTCGTCCCGATACCGACGTTACCAGTAACATTCAATGTACCAGCAATATTAGCACCAGTACCAGTGACTACCAGCACATTGGCTGCACCAGCTGATGTAATACTGACATTTCCACTGGACGTGATGGTGATGTTGCTGGTGCCACTGGCCAGTGTTCCAATCAAGTTTCCACCAGTGATGTTGCCAGTAACATTCAGCGAGCCCAGTGTACCAACCGACGTAATATTGGTTTGACTTGCTGTGGTTAATGTACCCACAATACTGGTTGCACTGATATTTCCCACAGCAGCATTGCCACTTACATACATGCTACCAGTAACACTTAGGGTATTGACCGGCGACGTATTTCCAATCCCCACGTTACCTGCTATGTCTATTACTAACTTTGATGCAGTCCCCAGTAAATAATCATTCCCAAGATTGATGGCGTATTTCTTGATTGAATTGCCACCATCCCGGAATATTCCCACACTCCATTCGGCTACTCCAGCAGTGCTGTATTGCAATGCAGTGACTCGCTCAACTGCGGGTCGGTCTAATTGCAGAATTGGACCACCACTAATACTAGTATTCTGGAATCTTGCGATTACGGCCGGCGTATTAGTTGAATCGGATACGTGCAAAAACGTGCTGGGAGTTGTCGTCCCGATGCCGACGTTGCCTGTGTTCGTAAAAGTAACCTTGGTTGTAATCGTCTCGCTACCTCTAGCAGCGTATCCTCCACTTTTGAATGAAAGATCTGAACCCGCGCTCGCTCCGGTTTCGCCGACCACAAGTTGATAAGCTCCAATTGTAGAAGCTCCACCAGCATACCGGTAAAATTTAAGTGTTGGTAAATGACCAGGACTATCAAATCCAAACCCAGACCCTAGTGGCGTAGCAATGTCTAGCAGGTTAGCTGGCGTTGTCGTCCCGATACCCACGTTGCCGCTGGCATTTAACACCGTCATCCGACTAGCCCATGAAGTCCCATCGAACGTGTTTAGAAACAAATCATTTCCAGGTGATCCACCAGATTGGCTCATTCCCACTGCGACGGCTTTGGTAGGAGCGCCAGATGTCCCGGCTTCATCCTTCCATAATTGCAGAAATGCCCCGGCAATTGCTGATGCAACAAACAAACTGCCACCTCGCACAGTCAGCGGCTGGAATCCCTGATAAGGAGCAGTGGTTGATGTGGTAATAGCCAAACCTGTCGGATGAAACAAACTCACCACATTGGTCGCACTGATATCAGAAGTGTCTGCTGTGTTGTTTACATATATGTCTAAAAATCCTCTGCCAAAACTATTGGTTCGCCGCAATCCTATTCCGGCTTTAACAATGTTCGCACCTTCAGCCACTAATGCTGAGCCGAAACCTATGTTGGTGACTTCCGTTCCAGCCCCATCATTTGACTGCGTCAGTTTTAGCGGGATGGAAAAGCCATCAGCTCCAACAACTTGAAGCGGTGCTGACGGACTTGTCGTCCCGATGCCCACGTTGCCTTCTATTATCATTCCATTTGTCGGAGCCGCCGTGTTGTACGTAGCAGAACCTACTGACATTGAACCCACAACAGTAAGTTTATTTGATGGAGTAACCGCTCCGATACCCACCGATCCAGTGCTCTTCACAACAAGGTAACTGGATTGATTCAGGTACAAGTCCCCGCCTGAAGGAGTGCTCAAAGTTACATTGTCCGCAGAACTCACATTCAGGATATTCACCGCAGTCCCAGCAGAATTTTTAAATTTCAAACTATAAGTGTTATCGAGCAGGATATTTCCACCACTCACATGCAACTTTTCTCCCGGTGATGTCGTCCCGATGCCGACGTTGCCGTTGGCCAGGATTCTCATCCTTTCTACGTCTGATGTAGCGAATGCAATCGGTTTATACGCACCTGTGGTATTGTAACTTGATCCAATAATCCAAGCATCTGGTGTAGCCTTGTAACCTATAGCAAGTTGGGAATCATTGGTTGTTCGTTGGACCACTAATCCAATATTAATCGTGTTTATAGCATTAGCTTCTGATGCTGCCCTAATTACACCGTTAACGTCCAGTGATAGCCCCGGTGCATTCGTCCCAATGCCGACGTTTCCTGTAGATGAGATTCTCATCTTCTCTGCGCCAGCGGATTGGAATGCAAGAAAATTATTTGCACCGAAATTGTTTATAACACCAGTCGCGTAAGTAGTGTGGTACTGAGACGCAGCAACGTCTGAAGTGTTTAAACCCCCCAGAACATCTAAAGCATACGCTGGCGTTGCCGTCCCAATCCCCAACCTGTTGTTTGTGGCATCCCAGAAGAACTGGCCAGCGTCCTGATCGAGTGTGCCAGAGGCCGAGACATACGGCACCGAGCCAACTGTGGTGAGGTTGCCCACGCCGCCGATGAAGTCGGTACCAGCTACCGCGATGGATGGCACGCCGGTCGCTGTTGTGTTTTTCAACAAGCCGGTGGCAAGGCCAGACAGTGTGGTTCCGTTAATCTTTGATACCGTGGTTGCTACCGTGCCAACCGTGGTGGTAACGTCTCCGGTCAGAGCTGGCATTCTAGCCGCTGCTAATGTTCCGGCTGACAAATCAGATGCGCTACCCGATGTTGCCACGGTGGCAAGCGTCACCGCTGTGCCAAATCCACCGGCGCCATTGCTTGTCAGCGCCTGTCCAAGCGTGCCGTTGGTCGCTACTGAAGTCCAGTATGTCTGGCTATTTCCATAGGTAGCTAATACAGAACCATTGCTGCCATCGCCAGTGGGTAACGCATAAGCTGCGCCGCTGGTGGTTCCAATTCTACCCACATACAAATTACCAGAGATTGATCCACCACTGGCGCCAATATTACCCACATTGGCATTGCCAGTAATACTTAAAATACCTGATCCAGTTATATTACCAGCTACATTAGCTGATTTATTGATTAGCCACTGATCGCCAGTGTTGCTGTATGTGATCTGAGCATTTGCTCCAGCAACAGTTATGCCACCCCCGTCAGCTTGGGCTGAAGTTGTAGCATCCTTGGCCAGTGTGAAGTTGATATCTGATACTGTGAGTGTTACGCTGTTTATTGAGGTTGTGGTTCCAGTAACCTGCAGGTTGCCAGCAATAATTACATTTCCGCCAACTCCCACACCACTGGGGTCAATAGTGATATTGCTGGTGCTGCTGCTGATGGTGTCAGTTGAGATAGTGATATTACCCACCAGCACATTACCAGCAACCATATTTCCAGTAAAATTACCAGTGGTTGCTACAACATTGGTGGTATACACATTCAGAACATTGGCATTGCCAGCTGAATTTAAATTACCCACATTGGCATTGCCACTGGCTGACAGGTAGGAAGCATAAGCACCAAATGCACCAATATTACCCACATTGGCGTTGCCGCTGACACTGAGTATACCACTTACACTGTTAATATTACCAAAGGTAGCATTGGCTGAGATCACTGCATTGTTAGTACCAATATTTCCCACATTGGCATTGCCACTGACACTGAGTATACCACTCACACTATTGATATTACCAAATGTAGCATTGGCTGTGATCACCGCGGCTGTAGCACCAATATTACCCACACTGGCATTACTGGTTACTGATATATTACCCACAGCAGCATTGCCAATGATGGTTAATAGATTTGCGCCGTTCCAGGTTAAATTAGCACCTGCAGTGGATATCGTATTGCCACTGGTGCTGTAGTATGCCAGTTGATTGGCTGTGCCGCTGTTCACCGTGCCAGTGCTAGTGGCGTTAACCCAGCTGATATTGCCAGATCCATTAGTTTGTAGATACTGACCATTAGCTCCGCCAGTGATGGTGATGTTGCCAACAGAGCCCAGGTTACTGACGCCGGTCACACTGAGATTCACAGTGCTGAGCAGGATATTGGCTGTCAGGTTACCAGCTGTGATATTACCGCTGGTGGTTAAACTGTTAGCTGCCGCATTGGCTACAACATTTCCAATGATTAGTCCGGTTTCTACGTTAAAATTTTGAGTTGACATTGACGTTCCCTGATGTATTTATTGTTCTGAGTCAGTATCGACGACAAGAAAAATGGGACGGCATAATGCCGTCCCAATAAAGGTTACAATGTCAGTTGTATACTTTAAGTATAGCAACTTGCATTGCGCAGCGCAACTAATTAATTATTCAATTAGTTATATTGTGGTAATTACGACACTCTGGGTGTCCACAGCAGCAACAACATTCCATCTCACTCTGGTTCCGTTGACGTTGGTACTTACATTTCCAAACTCGTAACTTCCACCACCAGTCTGGTTACTGGGCCAAACTGTGGCGGTTCTACCACTGATCTTTCTGATGTAATAAGTGTTGCTGTGGCTGTCAGTGGCACTGAGACGAATCTCACCACTGGCAACACTGCTGTTGGTGGTCAGCTTACATACAGCAGTGCCGTCAGCAGTAACAACTCTAAAACGAGTTTTGCTTTCCTGCTTGATGATGTCGCCTACCTTGGCACTGCCGCCAGGTACATAAGCACTGATACTCAAGGTGGGGAACGTGAAACCAGCATTCACACCCACTGCGGTCATGGTAACTGAGCCAGCTACTGCACTGGTACCAGCGTCATAGAATCTTATGTTGTCAGCAACTACGTTGCCGTTGGGAATACTTGCGCCACTTACTGTGACTGTGAGGTTGGCTGTGTCCAGGCTGGTAACAATTCTGGGGGCACTGGCTATATTGCCACCAGCAGTGGTATCAATAACCCTCATACCCACAGAAATTCCGCTGATATTACTCACCGTGAGAACAGAGCCGCTGGCTGTGACATTACCAGCCAATAGATTCACATTGCCAGGCTGAACTAGTGTGACCGCAGGAGCTGATAGATAACCTGAACCACCGTCAGTTACAGTGTATCCACTGACTGCGCCATTGGCGGAATAAACAGCCACACTCAGTGTGGCTTGCACAGCACCTGGAATTCTAGCTGCGGCACCAGGCAGACCCGGAGCGGCGAATGTTGCCGTCAGACCCTGCGAATATGCACTGCCAGCAGTTCCCAGTGCCACAGCCGTGACACCTGCTCCACCAATACCGTAGTTATCAGCAGTGCTCAGCGGATCACCAGTGTTACGATTTCCGAAATATTTCTTATTAATTGGTCTTCCCACAATAAATCTCCTTTGTTGTACTTCTGGGCGTTCTAAGCCCTACGCGGCAAGTCCCGCATAAAACCTCCGTATGAGGATATTGTATTTATGATTTATCTACATCATCTGTAGATAAGCATTGTAATGAGACATTCTGTCTTGTAGACCATTAGTCCCACCATTGATTTTTTTAGTAATATTCAGCATATCACCAGCGTCAGCCAGTGTGTTAAGATCACGGCCAAACCAGAACCAACAGGCACTGTAGATAGCTCCATCTTTGTCAGTGAGCTTGTCGGGATTTTGTAACAGGGTGTCATCACCATACAGATCCTGACTGCATCGGGTGTAATTATCACGACCTGTGATCTGTACAATACCACGACCATGAAACCTCCAGCCATCACCAGTGGCTTCAGCACCGTTATTCATACGACCACCATAGATCTTGTTGGCAATTTGTTCAGGTTTATGGGCGTATGCCTGAGCTAATGCTGGATTGGGGAAATATTTGGGAAATACTCTGCATAGACCCTCAGTACTGTAGTTGAGGTTTTCTTTCAGCACAGTAAACTGAGCACTTTCATGCGCACACTGCGCCATGAAAGCGGCTATTCTGGGCACAGTGGTGATGCCATAGTCGGGCAAGATCTGATCCATGTAATAGAACCATTCAGAAGTTTGCTGGTTGTTGGGCAACATCTGTGCCAGTACATCAGCGTTGAAGTTACAATCAAAGGGCATAAAGTTGATCTCCTGTGTGAGTATTTATACTGAGCTTGGTGGTATAAATACTGATAGCTAGTCGCAGGAACGAATACTTATATGGTAATCCAAGAACTACTCACAGAACGGGTGCATGATGTGGTGTATCATTATACCAATATGCAAGGTGCTGCGGAAATTTTAAAAACCTGGCAATTTAAGCTCAGCAGTACTGTGGGCAGCTCTTACGAAAATACTATGCAACCGTCGGGGTATCCATTTTTCTTCAGTACATCTCGCAGCCGTGCAGGCGGGTATCATGAGAAAAACACCAACGACGGAGTAGTGTTTAAATTAAACGGCGACTGGTTTAATCGCCACTATCGCAGTGCTGCTGTGGATTACTGGGGGAGAAACCCAAATCGCACCAGCGAGCAAGAAGACAGAGTGTTCAGTAAGAAACCCAGTATACCAGCTGATGCTATTACTGAAATACATGTGCTGGTGGGTGAAGTTATTCAAAATCCAGACTTGGCCCGGTTGTACGGTAAACTGCTGAGACATATACGATTGATAGCTAAACGTCGGGGAATACCACTGTGGGGATATGCTAATCCAAAAAATTGGCTGACACAAAATAAAGCCCGCGCACTGAGTTCAAAACAATTAAATTTCATGTCAGTGGGTACTCCAGCAACTCGTAAAGACTATGGATCCAGCAATTATCTGGCAGACTGGCTGGAACTTTGGCACAAAAAAAACACTGCTGACCTAAGTCCCAGAGCAGCTAAACTGCTGTACAACGTCAAGTATCAATGGCGCCCACAGGATGTGCTGGGACTGGATACTGACCTCAGCAACGAGCGAAAACCTGCCAGCCGCAATTATGATACTGCTAACAAAATAATAGAAATATTGCAGCGTAATAGGTATACTTTACCAGATTTTGTTAAAGCGTTGAAATCTAAATGGAGAATTATTGATCTGGCAGACCATCATGGCATCACCCCCACCCACGCTAAAAACCTAGTGTTGCAGGGTATTCAGCATGAAATTAAAGCAGCATCACATACCTTTGGTACTGCTGATGCCCTGAGTATGGCTGAAAAATTTGCCACAGAAAACCTGTGGCATAAATTAAATCATTACCACCAGAACAGTTAATAATCAGTGTTTACGCTGAGATAGTTGATCTCCTGTGTTATACTAAATACAGGTAGAAGGCTAAGCTATCACCATGCGTACTGAAATCCAAGAAATAATCCTAAATCATCCCAAACGATACAGCCAGATAATTAAAAAAAACTCAGAGATGTGGTCCTGGGTGTTAGCCAATACTCAGATCACAGAGGGGTCCATAGCAGCGACAATTTTCAGTGCAGTGTCTGGCACCCCGGGTATGTGTCCACAGGGATGTAGTCAGCCACTGCTGAATCAACAAGCCGGGTGGGGATATTGCGGGCCAGCAAAAACCTGTGTATGTCTGGCACAGAATTTCAGTAAAAAAGTCAGTATAGCCAAGTGTTCTTACACAGCCGACAAAAAGGTATCAATTAAACAAAAGAGACAAGACACCATGTTGACCACATATGGCGTAGCTTACAATAGTCAGCGGGCTGATATACACCATATCTGGAGTAAACACAAAACTTCAGATGCGGTATCTGCATTGTTGAACGATGAGACTTGGCTCAGAGAACAATATATCAATCAATCCCGCAGTCTGGTGGATATCGCAGATCAATTGGGTATCTACTACAGCACAGTGTCAGATCATCTAAAAAAATTCGGAGTGGTTATTCGGCAACGTAGTCAGTACAGTCGTGAAGAATTGGCAGTAAGTACTTGGTTGACCAGCTTGAGTGTTCCGCATGAAACTAGCAACTGGGATATGTTGGGTAATCTGGAATTAGATCTTTACCTACCCACTCACAAGTTAGCCATCGAAATCAACGGACTATACTGGCACAGCTGGCATCCCAGCAAAAACTCTCCAGAAAAGAGAAATCACCACCTGATCAAATCTCAGCGATGTGCCGAGCTGGGTATTACCTTGCTGCATATCACTGACTGGCAATGGCACAATCAACCTGACATAGTACAGAGTATCATTCAGTCCAAGTTGGGAGTTAATCAAAAAATTGGAGCTAGAAAATGTGTGGTGAAGTCTATTACCAGCAAACAATCCAGCACTTTTCTTAAAAAATATCATTTACAAGGCGCAGGCGCAGCAGCTCATCATTTTGGTTTGTTCTATCAAGATCAGCTGAGTCAGGTCATCACCATTGGTGCTAGTCGTTGGAACAAGGAATATCCCTGGGAATTAATTCGCATGTGTAGTCAGCCTGGGGTAAACATAACTGGTGGGCTGAGTCGTCTGATTGCTTATGCCAAATCCTCTATTGGATGTGCTGAGATTCTCACATATTGCGACAGATCCATCAGCAATGGTGTTGGTTATCAGGCAGCAGGGTTTAAGTTACTGAGAACCACTGATCCTGGATATTGCTGGACCAATGGCACGGTTACTGTGTCCAGATATCGATCACAAAAACACCAGTTAGGCAAATGGCTCAGCAACTTTGACCCAGCACTGAGCGAAAGTGAAAATATGTTTGCTGCTGGCTGGCGTAGGTATTGGGATTGTGGGAATTGGGTCCTACTGGGTTAATAGAGCCACAGGCTCAAAGGTATAAATATCAGTGTGACCGACATAATTCATCAACTATATACACAGTATCCAAAACATTGGACTCGTATGATTTCCGCCAATCCGGAATTAATGGCATGGATCGATTCACAAGTTGATCAGCAGTATGTCAATCATGAATTAAAATTTAAAGTTGCCTGTATTCTGCATGGTGAACCCACTTGCATCAATGGAAACACCAAGCAATATCACAATTTCCTGCAAGGTTGGCGTTTCTGCAACCGTGCTGGTCAATGCCAGTGTGCTAATCAGCAAGTATCTCAATCAGTCAGCATCAGTAAGCAGGCACAAACCGCCTTGCAAAAGCAAATTACTAATCAAAAGAGAGAAGAAACAAATCTTCTGAGATACAATGTCAGCAACAGTGGCCAGAGTCAGGCTGCTCGAGCAAAACATACAGAATTCTACAATATCGATGAAAATGTTAAAACAGCAGTGCTGTCACAGCAAACTACACTGGTGGCAAAATATGGCGTCAGCAATCCACGCCATATTCCTGGGGTTAACGACAAGATCCGTGACACGGTACTGGCGAAATTTGGTGTCAGTAACCCCATGCAAAACACAGATGTTAAAAACAAAAGCATAGTATCCAGAGCACAGCAGTTTAATCCAGCCGAGTTATACAGAAAGAATTTTCCAAAATTCTGCGAGATGGTCACCAACAACTGGGAAGTCATAGTATTGACTCTGGTTTCAGATTACCACGGAGTCGCAAGCAGACCGCTGATGCAGTTTAAATGCACCAGATGCGGGTATTGTTTCGAGAAACGATTTGACTATGCTGCTCCTCCATCATGTATCCAATGTAATCCAAGTAAAGTTAAGTATGTGTCGGGCGAAGAGCAACAGGTATTTGATTTTATCAAATCCATTTATTCTGGTGTGATTATTCAGGGTGATCGTTCAGTGATTACTCCGTTTCAATTAGATATTTACTTGCCTGAACTGAACCTGGCTATCGAGTATTGCGGGTTATATTGGCACAGTGAACTGGGTGGTCATAAGAGTTGGAATTATCACCAGAAAAAACTTCAGCTGTGTCGGGGGCAGAACATCAGATTAATCACATTGTTCAGTGATGAGTGGAATTTAAAAAAAGTGCAAACACAGAGCAAACTGCGTGATGTGCTGGGACTGAATAGCCACAAAGTCTTCGCTAGAAAATGTCAGGTTCAACATCTGGAGTCCAGCACAGCCAAATCATTCTATGATCAATATCATATTCAAGGCAGTCCTAAATATCTGGGATACTCTCTGGGGTTATATCACAATGGTGAATTAATCAGTGTTATGAGCTTCAAAAGAAAATCCACCGACGAATATGAACTGGTACGATTTGCCAGTGCGCTCAGAGTCGTGGGCGGCGCCAGTAAGTTATTTTCTCATTTTGTCACCAACCTTGCTCCACAGACTGTATATAGCTTTGCTGATTTGCGCTGGAGTCAAGGCAATTTGTATTATACTCTGGGGTTCACCTTAGGCAGTACTGTGCCACCCATGCAAAGTTATGTGGAAAATTACTCACATAGATATCACAAATTGCAATTCTCTAAAAGCAAGATTTGTGAGGAATTTTCCACTCAGACTGAATGGCAGCGAATGCAAGAACTGGGATTTGATAGAATTTGGGATTGTGGTAAACTTAAATTTGTCTGGCGTGCTGCGTGACTCACAACAAAGCCGGCGATTGCTCGCCGGCTCTGATGTTGATTGTTTGTATCAGGTTTAGCTGAAGTATACGTTTGCGATGGTGATTTCGCCCAAATAATCTCCCGCGTTGCCCAAACTGCTGGCTGTGTTGCTGAGTTCTACGTAACCATAACGAGTCATGAAGCTCACAACTGGCTCGAAGGTAGTAGGATCAAGCACCACACCGCTGCTCATCAGCGGAATGTATGGACAGTAGAACGCTGCTGCGTCACTTTCACTTGCGCCCTTGTAGCCCACCAGTACTGATGTGCCTCCAGGAGCATAGCTATCCACATAAATTTTCATTGCACCATTGAGAGTACCCACAAACTTAGTGTTTGTTGGAGCTTCAAAAGTACCTTCAGTTGTGCGAGCAAAAGCTGAAGTTGTTGCGCTCTGCAGCACAGTAAGTGCTTCGCTGCTAACCACGGCCCAGTTACCTGCGCCACGGCGAGTGCGTTGAGCAATCTTGTTAGCAACACGGTTAATCAACACAGCCAGTGCGGCATGTTCGTCACCAACAAATGTTGCGGTACCACTGAGGCTGGTCTGGTCGAAGGTTTCTTCGGTAGCTGACAAACTGCGCAGGCTAGCCAAAATTTCCTGGTCGATTTCAGCAGTGATTTCCTGTGCCAGGGCTGCCATGATTTCGGCTTCAACATCGATGCCGTGCATAGCCTGTGCATCCTGAGCAGATTCAAATGTCCAGCGAGCACTCAGCTTACGAGTCTTGGCTTCCACTGTCTGCTTCAGAATCTGAACGTTCAACTTCTTACCGCCAGCGCCTTCCAGCGCGGCCGACCCAGCTGCATTGCCAGTGCTTGCACCGCTATAAGTGGTAGCAATCTTAAACGGGCTCAGTGCTTCGTCGCCAGGAGCGACTGTGCTGCTGCTGTCAGTTTCTGCATAACGCACACGCAGGGTGTGAATCTGGCCAACTGGGCCAGTCATGGGCTGAACGCCCACGATTTCGTTAGCAATAACTGTGGGCATCACCCGGCGGATAACCGGCAGGATCACACGATTCAGTGTGGCAATATTGCCAGCTGCTGTTGCGCCGCTGCTTGCAGTTTCCAGCAGGTTTCTGCGGGTATTTTCTAAAACCGTAGCCATTACACTACGGCGGCCGCCCTGGAGGCCTTCCAGCAGGGCGTCTTTGGTATCATTCCAACGACTTTCTAGTAAAAGATTACTCATTTTCCTAATTCTCCTAATCCTTATTCTTATAGCCCTGCCAGACGCTTGATGTCAATGATATTGTTCTTGTCATCAGCTTTGGCAGACTTGTTACCTGTGACTGAAGTTTTACCTTCTGTTACCACAGTCTTGATTTTAGCAGCAACAGGTGCAGCCTCGTTCAGCACAGCGGGCAAATACTTCTGATAAGCATTTCTTAACTGGCTAGTTTGCACACCCTCCAAGAGATCATTCATTGTTCTTTGACGATCCTTGTTCAGTGGGCTCAAGAGTTCATTAACAATGGCAGCACGAGTTGCACGCTGGCCCATTTTCTGAATTTCTACTTCTTTGCTCTCCAACATTGCTTGCTTCTGGCTTACAATCTTCTGAGATTCAGAAAGTTTTGCATCTTTCTGTGAAATAATGCTGTACAGCTTACGCAGCTCAGCACTTTCGTTTAGCTGTGAATTGCTAAACTCACTGGCAAATGCTTCGTAAATTTTGCGACCAAAGTTGTTGTTCTTGGCTGCGGTAATGTCTTCACGTAATTGTGAAAGTTCGTTTTTCAACTGCTTGGTAACTGTTTCTGCGACCGCTTTGCTGCTGCGGGCCACAAACTTCTGCTTGAGTTTACCTAGTTCATTACGGGCTTCTGCTACCAGACGCACGCGGGTTTCAACAACCTTGCGCTTGTCTTTGGCAAATTCCGAAATTTCTTCAGCCAATGCACGGAACACAAAGTTTTCCAACTTAGATGTTGATTCCTGCATCTGCTTGCGATCTTTACGGAACTCCCGGATTTCTTCAGCAAGTCTTTCAGTCATAAACTGATCAAATCGTGAACTTTTAGTACGCATTTCACGCACTGTGCGCACACGATTTTCAGCAATGGCTTTCTTGTCTTTCTGGAACTCGGCAATCTCAACCTGAAGAGCTTCAGTTACCATGCGGTCAATAGCTTCCACCATTACAGTTTTGTCGTGCTCATACCGTCCAGCAAATTCTTCACGAATGTCTGTACGGATCTGCTCACGAGCTTCTGTCAACTTGGTTTCCCAAGCCTCATTGATAGCTGTATGCGTTTCTTCGGTTAGCACACCACTATCCAGTAATGATTTTAGAGCATCCATGGGTCTCTCCTATAATTTAAGATCTTGAATCAATTTTACAATTTCAGCCTGCAAGTACTTCTGCACGCCTGGGCGATGCACTGACTCCTGTGCAATTCCCCATAACTTTTGTCCACCACGATAATTCATTAATCCCTCGTAGATGGCTGTGGGATAAGCATTGGGAGCACTGGGTTGAGCCACCACATCTACTGTGATGATCTCAAATTCACTTACATGCCCACTGCCCTCATTTACATTACCACTGCCTCGGCTGCTGACGCCCAATTTGACTCCAGCTTCCAGCATGGTTTTTACTAGGTTACCCATGGGTGTGGGCAACACTTTTAATTTACCACAACCTTTGGCCCCGTCCATCCACATGTCACTTATCATATGGCTTACGCGGTCCAGATTGATTTTTAAATCACTGGGATGATCCAGCTCGCCCAGTACACCACCGTGTTCATTAATCTGATTCTGTAATGTTTTAACGGCGCTGGCGATTTCATTGACAGGGTAAATTCTCTGGTTGGCATTACGCACACCACCCTCGATAAACACACCCTTCATGTAGAGATTTTTACCACCGTGTGATTCGTCAGATTCCAGAGTCACAGCAGCTGAACTGGGGTTGATATATTCGTAAAGTGCTGTTTTATTCATGTATTCTGAATCCTTTATTCTGTATGCCCTGTGATATCTCTACCACAGGGCCCAGAAACGAAATCATTACGGAGTTGATTACTTCTTTTTGTTTGAAGGTTTTACAGTCTTGCGAGACTCAAATACGCTATCTTTGTTGATACCGCTTTGTTCTTTACTCACAGCCTTGGGGCCTGCGCTGGGCTTGCCAGAGCCGCCACCTTGGGCATTCTGGAACTTGCCGCTGCTCATTGGCTTGGTGCTGGGGGCTGGACGACCCTTGGCTTCACCGCCCTGGGCTAGGTTATGGGCAGAACCACCCATGTTGTTCTTACCAGCAACTACACTACGAGAGTTGACGTCGTGTTCTGAAGTTCCGGCAACTTTACCACCCTTGTACGGTGTTCCTACATTTTCAGTGTATTCACGAATGAAGCCTTCTTCCATGTCTTCTTCGTCTTCGTCGTCCATGTCTGCGTCTTCGTCGCCCATGT
>Ga0209596_1000892_pt1 | contig 26547 bp, 29 predicted proteins | sample M_130807_MF_Meta_FD_187314 | JGI IMG/M metagenome (GOLD analysis project Ga0209596, IMG submission 187314) | Freshwater microbial communities from Lake Montjoie, Canada to study carbon cycling - M_130807_MF_MetaG (SPAdes) (version 2) | ecosystem: Environmental > Aquatic > Freshwater > Lake... | reverse complement strand
GGGGGGGGGGAGGGGGGGGGGGGGAGGGTAAAAAGAAGTGGGGGTGAGAGTGAGAGAGGGATAGCCTAATCGTATAGTGAATCAAATTGGGTAATAGCATGCATGTGCACAGACTACTTAACAAGGACGACAACTAACAATACGGCCAACAAATGACCAACAATGGCCAATAAGATTACCACCACAACGCAATACAAAGCCCTACAAGACGATTTACCGCAATACCCTATACATACATAGCCACTACCGTATGATATAGCCCCACAGAGGACCACAGCACCATATGTACATAATCGCCATAACATGGTAAAATCTACCACACACTGGCGATAAGTAACAAATAAGATCGGCAATGATTTATGGTAAAATCACTGTAAGGGTATGATACTATTATCGAAAGATCGGCAATACGATAATAACGTATATAAGTTACTTAAGTACGGGGGGTATAATGGGACCTTCACTACTGAAAAGAGGCACTATAGTACCCATATTGGGTAACTAAGGATCAAATATTGATACTAACTTACTGAAAGGTAACTTATTGTTACCGTAGGTAACTTACCACTATGATTGACCTACATCACAGGGTACTTGACATTTGATTAAAAGTGTGATATAAAATATATATGATATTGAATATATATAATATACTAACAACGACACTAAGCCAGGACTAATCCACAACCAGATGCTTCTGCAGAATAACCACCTACAGTTAATCTAATAACAGTATTAATTATACACTATATATAACTACTAGTATATAAGTAGCATATGCACAAACTACCTAACTCCCCTTAAATGTGTATGTGGTGAATCTTCAATTACCATTGACCTTCCTCCAACACCCTATTTACTATACAGTTGGTAAATATTTAATTAATATATTAAGAAGAACTAATATTTATGATAGACAGTATCAATATTGATGTATTGCCTCCTAAGAAGAAAAAGGCAGGTAGACCAAAAGGTACAGGAAGTTTAACATCTTCTAAAGCTATAGCCCCTCAATTTTTGATTATGTGTAAACAAGGGTTATCTTTAACCCAGATAGCAGATAAACTATCTCTACCAAAAGAACAATTAGAAAGATGGTCAAGAGATAAAGTTAAACATAAGGAATTTGTTAAAGCATTTGAATTAGGAAAAACGGCATGGCAAGCATATCATGAAACTCTTCTACAGAAGATGATATGTGGTGAAGATGGTAAGTATGCCTCAGCTGAGATATCCGCACAACAGTTCGTATTAAAGACTCAGTTTAAATCTGAGTGGACTGAAAAGAATGATCAGAAGTTAGAGATATCCCATGTTGGTAGATTGACTGATGACCAGTTAGAACAGCAGATAATGCAGTTACTCGGTAAGTCACAGATACAGTCTTACATCTTAAATGAACAAGACAATAAACCTAAGTTAGTAGTTAATAATGACATTAAATAATATTACTAAAGGTTTATCTAAAGACCAGAAGATAGACTTACTAAAGTCATTACAAGAACTAGATGTACGCCTTAAATATAATAAAGCTAAAACATACTTCCCAGAGACAGGGCCTTTATCGATAGATAAGTTCCCTAAACAGATAGCATTTATGAATGCAGGTGTAGGGTTCTTAGAAAGATGCTTATTAGGTTCTAATAGATCTGGTAAGTCTGAAACATGTGCATTTGAGATATACCTACACGCTACTGGTGCCTATGCTGACCATCCATGGTTCAAAGGCATGAAGTTTAATCCAGCTGAAGATATCAATATCTGGATTGGTGGTGTAAGCCATGGTGACGTTAGAGATATTCAGCAATACAAGCTCCTAGGACCTGCGCATAGCATAGGTACTGGTCTTATACCTAAAGACTCAATACTCGACGTACGGTCGAAACCAGGCGTTCCTAATGCCTATTCCGAAGTAGTCATTAAAAGAGCAGGTGGTGGACTAGCTACCTTAAGCTTTAAATCATATGAACAAGGCCGGGAATCATTCCAAGGTACCTCAGTTCATTTCGTAGGTTTAGATGAAGAATGCCCTCAAGATGTATATGAGGAGTGTGTAACTCGTTGTGCTACCGTTAATGGTCGTATAGCCTTATACTTTACTCCTCTGTCGGGCCTATCAGATACAGTATTACATTTCTTACCACAAGGTAGGATGCCATTAGACCATATAGTACCGGGACGTTCTGCCTATGTAGAACAGGTAACATGGAATGATGTACCAGAGGCAATGCTGCCAGCTGAAATGAAAGTACAGCTAGAAGCCACCTATTTGCCTCACCAGCGTGAAGCTCGTATGAAGGGTATACCAGTAGTGGGTAGTGGTAAAGTATTCACTACACCTGAATCCACATGCGTTGTAGAGCCTTTCAGGATACCACTTCATTTCACTAAGTTCTACTCAGTGGACATAGGCTATAAGTGCACAGCAGCACTCTGGTTTGCTCAAGACCCAGTTACCAATACGTTATATGTTTATGATGAGTACTATAGCGAAGAAGCATTACCTTCAACACATGTAGCTGCAATTAAAAGAAGAGGAGAATGGATGACAGGAGTAATAGATCCTTCAGCCTTGAAGACCTCTTCACACGATGGATTAAAGTCATTCCAAATCTATAAAGATATGGGATTAGACTTAAGATTAGGGGATAATAGAGTACAGGCCGGCATCATGGAATGTAACAATAAGCTAAGTACTGGAGGTGTTAAATTCTTTAGTACCTTGACAAAAACCCTAGAAGAGTATAGACTATATAGATACCACACCAATAAAAAGACGGGTGTAACAGAGATAGCGAAAGGACAAAAGGACCACGCAATGGATGCTTTTAGGTATGGAGTAATGTCCAATCATATAGGTCAAATCTATCGAGATTCCGACGACGAGACAGTATATACTTCCCGACTAAACAATCACTTAGGTAGAAACCCTACAACAGGATATTAACTACGATGTCAGATAACGACGAACTAAAAGAAGTTAAAGCTAGGAATCTAGAAGATTTAGCCGGCATGGATAATGTTGCTGAACTTCTAACAGAAGAAGAACTAGAAGTTATAGGCGCTAAAGTTGTAAAAGAGTGGGACATAGATAAGAAGTCTATGCATAAATGGATGGATACCGCAGCAGAAGCCATGAAGCTTTGCTTATTGGAAAAGGAACAAAAGGATACTCCATGGGTTGGAGCATCTAATATTCATTACCCATTAATAGCTACAGCTGTTATGCAGTTCTCATCTCGTTCAGTTGCTGAGATGTCAAAGTCAGGTAAAGTAGCTAAATACAAAGTATTAGGCAAAGATAGAGATGGATTGAAAGCTAAGAAAGGATGGAGAGTATCTCAACATCTTAACTGGCAAATCCAAGAAAAGATGCCAAACTGGTTCTCAGAAAGAGATAAGTTACACAACCAATTAGCAGTTGTAGGTACTTGCTTTACGAAGACTTACTACGACCCAATAACAGAACAGAATAAATCTGAGCTTGTACCTTATGACCAAATATTCATTAACAATGGAATTAAGAATATTGAGTCAGCAGGTCGTATATCGCAACTGATATATCTAACTGGCAATGACATAGTAGAACATCAAAGATATGGTTTATTCTTAGATGAATATAAACCTGAAGATATGGTAATGGATGAGAATGACCCAGAACCAATTTATCATGAACTGCTAGAACAACATACATATTTAGACTTAGATAAAGACGGCTTAAAAGAACCCTATATTGTTGTGTATCACATTGCACATAAATGTGTTCTACGTATAGCCCCAAGATTCGAATTTCTAGAAGATCGAACAGTATTCCTAAATGATAAAGGACAAGTAAAGAGAATAGTAGCTGAAGAATACTTCACTGACTATCACTTCATTCCATCTCCTGATGGTAGCTTCTTTAGTTTAGGTTTTGGTACATTGTTATTAGATACTAACCATACCATCAATACTTTATTAAATCAGTTAATTAATGCTGGTACATTAGCCACAGTTCAAGGTGGTTTCATCGGCAAAGATTTAAGAATAAAGAAAGATGATATGTTACTTGGGCCTGGGGATTGGGTAACTGTAGATTCATCTTCAGGTGCTTCGATAAAAGATAACATAGTCCCAATGTCATATAAAGAACCTTCAATGGTTCTATTACAGTTATTAGGCCAGTTGGTCGAAGGTGCTAATAATTTAACGTCTACTAGTGAAGTATTAACCGGCACCACAGACGTAACTAACGCATCACCTAACTCAGTTGCAATGTTAATGCAACAAGGTTTAAAAGTATACAGTTCTATTCAACGACGTATATTTAGAGGGTTTAGAAAAGAGCTACAAAAGCTTGTAAGATTAAATTCAAGACATTTAAACGAACAAGAATACTTAACTCTAATTGACCCAGAACAAAAAGACCTTCAAGAGTTGTACGATGAATTTGGTCGCATTAAAGATTACGTATTAGAAAGCTTAGACATAGTTCCAATTGTAGATATTGAAGATTCTACAGAATTAGAGGCTATGAATAAAGCTCAATCAATAATGCAAGCAGGGTTACAGTTCGCTCAAATGGGCGCCACAGACCCTACCATGTTAGCAGTTACATATTATAAAGCGATGGATGTTGAGAACATAGAAGCATTAGTTCCTCCTCCTCCGCAACAGGAACAACCAAATCCTGATATGATAAAAATGCAACAAGACATTCAAATCAAGATGAAGGAACTTGAGTTAAAAGAACAAGGAATGCACATATCTGCAGCAGAGACTGAAGCTAGAATAAAAGAAATAGAAGCTAACACTGCGAAGATAATGGCAGAAACTCAAGCAACTCCAGCTAGATTACAGTTAGAAGCTTCAAGACAAAAACAAGTAGACCAAGATAGTAGAGTAAGACATATACTAGATGCTGCTAAATTAAAGTCTGGAGACGATAATGAACGAGAATATCAAAACATTGAGCGTGACAAGGTTGCGGCAATGGCTAGAAGATCCGGTAACACTGGCCCTAATAAAGGCCCTACAGGTTAGAACTGATGGGTTATATCAAAGCCTTGTTAAGATACAACTACAAGACAATTACGACTTAAAAATAGCAGAAAATAGAGGTAGGATTTTAGAACTACAAACTATTTCAGACATGTCAAAACTAAAAGATTTATTAAATGAACATGTTAATTGGGAGGAGTAATTTATGCCAGTACCTTTAGGTTACCGAGTTAGTATTCTGATGGATAAAACAGAAGAGAAAATTGGTAGTATCTTTATACCAGAAAAAACTCGTATGTTATCTGATGAATGCTCAGAAACTGGAACAATATTAGAATTAGGTCCTTTAGCGTATAGAGGATTAGCAAATGGTGAATCCAAAGAACCATGGGTAAAACCTGGTGATAGGGTTTACTTTAAAGCTTACGGTGGTCAAAAGTTCAGCTTCGAATCCGGTCGTAAGATACGCATAGTAAATGATGAAGACATCATTGCTTTAGTCTCAGAAGAAGATAAAACCGACAAATTACTTTAGGAGTAATATTAAATGACAGATGAAGTAAGTTCAGATGTTCAACAAGCCCCAGTCGAAGCTGTAGTAGGGGTCAATCAGACCAGTACAATAAGCGTAGAAGATCAGGCACGGGGAGATGGATGGGTACCGTTAGACGAATTTAAAGGTAACCCAGATAATTGGGCAGATGCAAAGGAATTTGTACGAGTCGGTAAGATAATAAAAGGAAGAGACGAAAAAGCTAACAAGCTTGAAAAAGAAATTAAAGAGTTGAAAAACATTACCAAAAGTATGTTATCAACAATGCAAAAAGCAGAACAAGTCGCATACGATAAGGCTGCTAGAGATTTAGAAGCTAGATTGGCACGAGCCAAAGATATAGGAGACGTAGAGGAAGCTCTAGACGTAACCCAAAAACAACAACAGTTGATGGAGCAAGTTAAAGTCCAACATGCTCAACAACAACTTTCCATTAAAGACTCTGAAGAGTTTCAAGAGTTTTTCCCACAAAACAAATGGGTATCCGGCACAGATAGAATTTCAAAAGCTATGCAAAAAGTTGCATCTGAAATATCTAACGAATATGCCGCCAAGCACCCCAGAGCTGAGCTTAAAGATGAGCTTCAGTATGTTCATGAAGAGATTCGTAAAGAATTTCCAGAACAATTTAAATCTGAGCTTAGAAACAGCTCACAAGCATCGGTACTCGCAGGTAGTACAAGCAAACCTTCTTCTGATTCCGCAGAAAGTAAACTGACATCAGCAGAAAAGTCTATCGTTGATTTCCTCAAGAAACAAGGATATGACACAAAATCTTATCTTAAAGCACTAGGTAAATAGTAGGAGTACTAAAACATGACTAATGAAAGAAAACCTGAAAGAGGTTCAGAAAGAATCAGTTTATCCCATAGAGGCCCACAGCATTTCCCTGCTGAGTTCAGAGATCCTAATTTCCACTATCGTTGGACTAATTATGATCCAGAATCTCCTTGGAAAGCTATGGAAACTGAACGCTTAGGTTATGACCCTGTGCCAATCGGTGAAACTAATCACCTAAAGTCTAAGATTTTTGCACAATCAACTATCGTCCGTGAAGGATATGTAACTTGTCCCTTAAAAAAAGGGGGCCAAGCAGTTTTAATGAGACTTCCAATGGATGTTTATCTCGAAAGACAAAAACAGAAAGAGGAAGATCGTAAGGCAGAACGTAAGGCCATGCTCGCTGAAGGTATGGAAGTCTCTGACGGAACAACATTGAAACAAACATATAGTTTCACTAATACACCAAATCATTAATCTATTTAGAGGTTATTTAAATGGCTAATCTAAACGCCAAACATGGCGCAATTGCTAAGTGCATGAGGAACGGATCAAGAGACGTCCCTTTACGCGCTTATTATGTAGCAGCTTCCTATGCTACCGCTTTATATATTGGGGACGCAGTTTCCCGTATCGCTGGGGACTCCAATACCGCAGCCATTAAACTAGCAGCAGGGGCCATGCTAGGGGGCGCTGAAGCCTTCGGCCCAGGTGCTTTGCAAAAAGTTGAACGCGCAGCTAATGGTGATACCAATGCCATTACCGGCTTCGTCCAAAAGATCGGTTTCTCTGCTGCAGATGCTTCTTGCTTCCGAGCAGGATATAAACCAGCATCAACTGAAGCCGTAGTTTTTGTTGCTGACCACCCAGATACCATTTTTGAAATGCAAGCCTCAGCTGCTTTTGTTGCAACCGATGTCGGCAAAAACACCAATATAACCGGTTCTGGTGGTTCAACGGTAACCGGCCTTGCCTCAACTGAAGCTGACTCCGCTGCAATGGCAACAGGTAACTCTACCTACCAATTGCGCATAGTTGGAGTTTCTGGTGACCCATTGAACAATGACGTAGCTGCAAATAATGCTAATATATTAGTTCAAATCAACAATCACACTGACGTAGACGTCGCTAAGGCAGGGGTATAACATGAGTGGATCAATTTCAAGAGCAGATTGGGCACGCATGCTCGTACCTGCGGTTAACACAGTTCTAGGTGACAGCTATGCTGATTACCCAGAAGTTTATAAACAAGTCTTCAATGTAAGACAATCAGACCAAGCAGTTGAAGAATTGCTCGTTATGTCTGGCATTGGTTTATTGGAAGCTGTTGCTGAAGGCGGCAGTATCTCTAATGACCGTATGAGACAATTATATTCTATCAATTTTGCCCATGCAAAATATGGTAAAATGTTGTCAATTACCCAAGAAATGTTAGATGATGGCAAAGCTGTTAAAATCTTAGAAAAACAAGCTCGCGCTTTAAAACGTGCTGCAATGGAAACTAAGAATAAAGTAGCTATTGACATCCTCAATAACTCTACCTCTACCTTAGGCGCCGATGGCGTAGCATTATTAAGTATTGCTCACCCATCTTCTGCCGGTAACCAATCCAACAGATTAGCAGTCGATGCTGACTTGTCAGAAGCTTCAATTGAGCAATCATACATTGAAATGGCTGATATTCGCGATGACCGTGGTGTCCGCATTCAAGTAATGCCTAAGAAACTTATCGTTCCTAGAGCATTATGCTTCGAAGCCGCTAGAATCTTAGAATCCGATGGCCGTGCAAGCACTTCAGATAACGACATTAATGCTTTAAAGATGAAAAAAATCATCTCAGAAGTAGTTGTTGTTGATCATCTAACCGATACTGATGCTTACCACTTCATTACCAACGTAGATGATGGTCTTATCATGTTCGAACGTAAAGCCTTAGGTGTTGACAGTGAACCCCACTTCGCACACGATGCTATTCAGTTCCGTGCATTGATGAGATTCTCAGTAGGTTGGGGCGATTGGAGAGGCGTTTTCGGCTCACCAGGTGCTTAATACTCTATAGTTACCTAAAACATACAGTGTTTAAAGGATACTAAATACTTCACAGTAGCTTGCCGCAAATCGACTGGAAAGGAATCCAGACAAGCTACACCAATTCATAAAAGGCATAATATATATGGCTAGAAGTACATTCTCAGGTCCAGTTAATTCAACCGCAGGCTTTCAAATTGCCGGCGTAGCAATAGGCTCTACCGCCGCCGAATTAAATTCACGTACTGATGATTCTGCAATGGAAGAAACCATCGCTGCAGCTGGTGCTTTAAGCACATCTGTCGCAGTTTCACATTTAGCAATAGTAGCAGGGGGTGCCGTTACTTTAGCTGCGCCAACCAAACCAGGCTTCATAAAAATAATTGACGTAACCACTTTTGGTTCCAACGTTACACTAGCATTAACAAACGTTGTTGAAGGTACAGCAGCCACTACTGCTACATTTACCTCTACCGCAGGACGATTAGTCCTAGTATCTAACTCTGTAACCTCTGGAAAATGGATAGTGTTAAAACAGTCCGCTGCAGGATTGACATTAACATAATCTTAGGAGTAATACGCAATGGCTAGACCTAAAATATTCACAATTGTTCCCGTTGCCGCATCAGCTAACGACATTTGCTTATCTCAAACCAGGGCTTCTGCGGGGGCCCTAACCCTTAATGGCGCTAAAGCAGGTACCACTTTTGACTTTGCAAGAAAGTTAGATTTAGTTTCTGCGGGCAACCTTAGTGCTATTACCTTTACTTGTGTAGGAACTGACGCTGACGGAAGAGCTTTGTCTGAAGCTGTTACTGGCCCAAACGCCAATACAGTGCAAAGTACAAAATACTTCCAAACTGTAACATCTATTACAGCATCAGCAAACATGTCAGCAGTAAATATAACTGTCGGTACGTCTGATGACTTAGCAACTAAGAAGTACTTACTTAATTTCTATGATGAAATTGCAGCCGCAATAGCAGTACACTTAACTGCCGGAACTGCTACTTTTTCAGTACAAGAAACCTACTCTACTCCAGACGGAGTAAACGACACAGAGGTATGGATAACTCCAACAGCCCTTAGTGCCAAATCTGCTACACTTGTTGCACCTTTGGACGTACATGCTAAAGCTTGTCGGCTAATAACCACTACCTTTTCCGCTCCAACTTTAAGCTTCAATATAACACAAAGTGCCGGACTATAACTAAATGGCAACATTTACTGGGCTGAAGCCTAAAGATACCTATGACTCAATTTTGCACGTAGAAAATAACGATACAGTAAATGCGTCGTTACAGTATGTGCAAGATGGTTATGGAAATAACACAACGATTAGAGTTTCTACCTTAGGTACCGAGATTAACAATCCCTCCCTTATTGGTACCGTCACTCTAGGGTCCCCCTTGTCTGTGGCAAATGGGGGCTTAGGTGTTTCTTTATCTGATCCAAATGCAGATAGAATCTTATTTTGGGACGATTCAGCTGGAAGCTATACCTATTTAAGTTTAGGTACAAATTTATCCATTACTGGCACTACAATAAATGTATCAGGTGGCTTGACCGATGCCGATTATGGAGACATAATTGTATCTGGCGCCGGCACAGTAATGACCATAGATAACTTAGCTGTTACTTATGGAAAGATACAAAATGTATCGGCTACAGATAAACTATTAGGAAGAAGTACTGCAGGCGCTGGAGTTATTGAAGAAATAACTTGCACTGGCTACGCTAGAAGCTTATTAGATGATGCCACCTCCTCAGATGCCAGAACTACATTAGGATTAGGTACATTAGCTACCCAATCTGGCACGTTCAGTGGTACTTCCTCGGGGACTAATACTGGCGACCAAACAATAACTTTAACTGGTGACGTTACAGGTTCCGGAACAGGTTCTTTTGCTACAACTATAGCTAACGATGTTGTAACATATGCTAAAATGCAAAATGTATCAACTACTGATAGATTATTAGGTCGGGTAAGCGCCGCTGCCGGCGATATTGAAGAAATTCCAATAACCGACTTTGTGCAAACTATATTAGATGATGCCGACGCCTCAGCTGTCAGAACTACCCTAGGATTGGGCACACTGGCCACACAGTCAGGCACTTTTAGTGGAACTTCTTCCGGCACCAATACTGGCGATCAAAATCTATTCAGTACAATAGCAGTTTCTGGACAATCTGACGTAGTAGCAGATGCGGCTTCAGATACCCTAACGTTAGTAGCTGGAGCAAATGTAACCATAACTACTAATGCTGGGACGGATACAATAACTATCGCAGCTTCCGGAGGCGGGGGCGGCGGACTTGGGGACGGAGATTATGGAGACATAACTGTATCCGGCACTAGCACGGTATTGACTATTGATAATGATGTTGTAACATATGCAAAGATGCAAAATGTTTCAGCAACAGATAGATTACTGGGAAGAGTAAGTGCACTGGCGGGGGACGTGGAAGAAATTCCAATAACCGACTTTGTCCAGACTATTTTAGATGATACAGATGCCGCCACAGTACGGGGAACTATTGGAGCTGCTGCGAGTGGAGCCAACACTGACCTAACTTCAGTATATTTAAACAATACTGGGTTAAAAATTAAAGATACTAATGCTTCACATGGACTTACCATTGCTCCAGGTTCTGACATTACAGCAGACAGAACTTTAACAGTGACTACTGGAGACGCGGACAGAACTTTAACCATAAGTGGAAGTACTACGCTATCGGGTGGAACACACTCAGGCACCAATACTGGGGACCAAACAATAACCCTAACGGGAGCTGTAACAGGCTCTGGTACCGGTTCTTTTGCTACATCCTATGGGGATGTTGAGATATCTTCTATTGCAGGATTAACTTCAGCCGCAGATAGCGCACCATATTACACAGGCTCTGGAACTGCAGCATTAATGACTGTTACCTCTGCAGCAAGAACTGTATTAGATGATGCTTCAGTAGGGGCCATGTTAACAACATTAGGCGGGCAACCACTAGATGCTACATTAACATCTTTAGCTGCTTATAATACTAATGGTGTTATCTGTCAAACTTCTGCTGATACTTTTACAGGTAGGACTATCACAGGAACTGCCAATCAAGTAACAGTTACTAATGGTGATGGCGTCTCTGGGGCCCCTACTTTATCAATACCTTATAATGTTAATCTAGGCACTAGTTCTGTAGGACCCTCTTCAATAGCTTTCTTTGAAGATACTGACTTCGGAAGCAATAAAGTTACAGTTACAACACCTACCGCTGGCTTATCTGCAGACTATACATTTACTTTACCCCCAGACGGAGGTACAGTAGATTATGTGCTGCGCACTGACGGAACCGGAGTAACGACTTGGGTAACTGCCGGAGTAAATCTAGGTCTTACAACATTAATGGCTCAAGGTGTATTTTCAAATTAATAAGGGGGCTATATAAATGGCAGCTGGAACAAGTCCAATTTTCACTAACGTACCAAGAAATGGTTTTGCTAAAGTAACTGGCGTCGACGGCTCTATGGACGGTATAGACGCTGACGTTAAAGTAGTATTTACTGCCCATGCTACAAATGGTAGTTTCTTGCAAAGACTTATAATGCAACCCATAAGTACTTCTGGATCTACCACCACCTCAGCAGCGTCATTGCGGGTGTACCTAAACAATGGAAGTACGGTAGGTACCGCAGCAAATAACCAATTAATAAAAGAGTGGTCACTAGCAGCAATTGCCGTAAACGTGGCAGGAACAACAATGTCCACTGGTTATGAACTACCACTTAATATTCAAATTGCCCCAGGATACGCCATATATGTGGGCGTTACTGCAATGGCAGCTAATACGCAATGGAACATCACTTCGGTCCATGGTGACTACTAATGTACCAACAGTTTGACCATCTATATTCAGCAGGTGAAAACCTATGGATATATACTAATGCGGTAGCGGCAACTACCTCCGTTTTAAGTTGGATGGTTTGGGAAAAACCTAAGAATGCTAAAGCAGTATACATTACTGCTATTGGTGGAGGTGGTGGAGGAGGAGGTGGGGGGGCATCCCTCACACTGACAGCAGCAGGAGGAGGAGGCGGTGGAGGAAATGGAGCAACAACCCATGCCCTTTTTCCCGCTGCTTTATTGCCAGACTTACTATATATAAAAGTTGGAGTTGGCGGAACAGGAGGAACTGGACAAGTACAAGGTGGAGCGGCAGCAACTGCCGGGGCTGCTGGTACCTCCACTGTAGTGTGTTCGGCCATGACCGCCACCGCCTTCTTTCAATTTGTAGAAGCCCTTGGCGGCGGAGCTGGAAACTTAGGAAGTGGAGCAAGCGCAGGGGCAGCAGTAACAGCAGCGGCTGCAAGTACAGCATCTGCACTTAGTGCAATTGGAATTACATCCTTTATTGCCGGAGAAACAGGAAAAGCTGGTAGTGCGTCAGCTGCAGGCGGGGCAGCAACTTGGGCCAATGCCACAGCAAGCACATTGTGTACCGGAGGAGCAGGAGGTGGGGCAGTAAACGCCTCCAACACTACATTTGCAGGTGGAGCAATAACCGGCGCAGGGATTGTACCTGGTATTACTGGTGGGGCCACTGCAGGAGGTGCCGGAAGTGGTTCCTATACCAAATTATTAGACCCTTTGTTTCCTTATTTATCGCTTGGCGGTTCTGGGGGAGGAGGTAACACCCTAGTCGGAACGGGAGGAAAAGGCGGGCATGGAGGATTTGGCTCGGGTGGCGGAGGAGGGGGCGCTACAAACGGTACCGCGGCAGTAGCAGGAGCAGGTGGAAACGGGGGAAGTGGAATAGTGTTTATTCAGGTATTAACATAATGCAAAATAGAAACACAACCGCACTAGGACAACCCTATACCTTTTTAGTTGGACCGGCTTCGACAACCTCAGTAACTCCTAGAACGTGCATTCCAAGAGACCCAAGAAAATGTCTATTTGCCGTGCTTAATGGAGGAGGAGGCGGAGGTTCCTCTGGATGGGCAGACGTTGCAGGAGCAACTGATACTGGCGGTGGAGGAGGGGGAGCTGGAGGAGACTGCGCCCGTATTTTTGCTCCCAGTTATTTATTACCAGGAGGAATAGAAGTAAGAATTGGGCAAGGGGGCGCTGGAGGGGCAGGTTCAAGACTAGCAAGTAATGCTGGACTTGGTGGAACTAGCACTGGTTTGTTCCATGGAAACACATACCCATCTACATCTAATGGCTCGTTCATTTATGTAGCAGGTGCTGGCGGCGGGGGGCAGGCATCACTAGACACAAGTGGCGGGCTTGGGGGAAACGCAGGAGGAACAGCAGCTACAGCATATGGAATAACAACGGTATATTCACTTTCCTCTGGAACACAAGGAAACACGAACACAACAGCAAACACTAGTTCTCGAGACATCTCAATTTCAGCTGGCGGATGTGGTGGCGGGGGCATAACTACTACAAATATTGCTGCTGCCGGAGGAGGATATTTCTCAGATGGTTTGCTGCCAGCAATTGCAGGGCCAACAGCAAACGGTGCCCTCCAAATAAACACACTATTCAACCCATTAGTGCATAGTGCTTGTTATGGAGGAACTGGAGGCGGATCTTCTACTGCAACAGGAGGAAACGGCGGACCTGGTGGACTGGGTTGCGGCGGAGGAGGAAGTGGTGCCAGTAATTCCGCAGCTTCAAATAGTGGAGCTGGGGGTGCCGGCGGGCCAGGTTTTGCAATATTAATAGAAATTTAACACAACATAGGAGAACAAAATGGGCGGCATCATTGGCGGATTAATTTCCGCACTAGGATCAATCTTCGGTTCCTTCTTCAACACCAAGGTCAAACAAGGTGAGGTAGTAGGAACCGCAGTTGAAGCAATCAGTACATTAGCTAGCTCTAATGCAGAGAGAGAAAGAGCAGCAGCACTAGTTGTTGCAGCAGAAGCTCAATCTGATAGTTGGTTAGCTAGGAATTGGAGACCTATAACTATGACCATATTTGTAGGTTTAATTGTATCTAGATTTTTCGGCTTAGTTCCAAGTCATATGAGCCCAGCAGAATATGACAGATTATGGGATTTAGTTGAAGTGGGAATGGGCGGATATGTAGTATCTCGTTCAGTAGAGAAGATAGTGGCCGGTTTAAATTTAAGCTCAGTCTTAAAGAAATATTTAGACCAGTTAACTACAAGTAAAAGTAACAATGACTAACTAGTCGTAACACATAAAAGGTAAACATAAATGATTGAATTTGTAATTGGCGCAGCTGTCGGTGCTGCAGTAGTATTTTTTAAAGATGACATTATTAAATTATTCAAAGGTGAAGCAGATATTGTAGAAGCCCCTAAGGTAGAAGTACCAGTAGAAGCCCCCAAACCAGAAGAAATTAAGTAGACAACAAGATAACTAGTATGTTATCTTAAAGATATAGTATTTCCAGTATAACTAATGCGGGCATACACTTGACAAAGGTGTATACCCGTGTTACAATTTCACTAAGGAGTAAATTATGCTACTTACTATGTTGCTTCAAGGATTTATTACTGCTGTAATATTTATCTTTTTAAGCTCCACTATTAGTGCTATAAAAGCTTTTATGTTTGCCCGTAAATGGAATCAATATATGAAAGAAAGGGGGGATAAGCACTATGAAGATGCGAGCGCACCTATCACTATCAAAAAATCCGTGCACTAGATTATTAGTTAAGATAGGCATTTATATACTTGCCGCAGTAATAGGCATAACATTAACAATTTTATATTCAATAGCCTTATTAGGTGCATTCGCTTTATTTTATCATAGAGTCCTTAAATTTGCGCTTCATTGTATTAAACGAGCATACTTTAGAAAATGAGTAGAAGAACTAGAAGATTAGAACAAGCTAAGAACCACTCAAGAAGGTTCGTAGATGATGTAACTGGAGAAGTAGGTTACACAAATAACATGAGAATGGATTCTAAAGGTAGAATGGTTAAGCCTGAAAACTATGACCCAATACCTCCAAATGAAATCATAATTGATATTGAACCTCCCTTACCTCCGCTAAATGCTAGACCTAAACCTGCAGAACGTAATGGTGTATATAAAGATGTATACAACTTCCCAAGTTCATACTTAGATAGATTACAGTTTTACCCAAATGGTGTATTAGTTGGAGAGCTAAATCCAGATTTAGTATCAATACAACTAGAAGATTTACAGTCATGGGAAGAACTTGACGTTATTTGGGATGCTCCTTCAAGTCAATTTACCAATTCATCTTGGAACCAAAACATTAATTTTGTTGATAATATATACTCCCAAGTTTATACATTTGGCGACAGAATTACCAGAGAAGATTACGACCCACTACCAGGGGAAGATTAAACCATGGCAACATCAGGTGATACAACTTTTAACCTAACCACTACTGAAATTATACAAGAAGCCTTAGAGCTTATTGGTGTAGTTGGTATAGGACAATCTGTAAATAGTGAAGACTATACTACATGCTTACGCAGCTTAAATATGATGGTAAAATCTTGGCAACAAGATGGTATATTCATTACACATGAAGCTGAAGCTACTGTATTCTTAGTTCCAGGTACTCAGAAATATGTACTAGGTGGAGCTTCTCCTAGCAGAACCGGTAAAGACCCAGTATTAGAAAATCAAACTACATCAGATATAGCTGCTGCTGCAACTACTGTAAATGTTACTACTACTGTAGGTATGACAGCTTTAGATCCTATTGGTATTGTTATGGATAGTGGCGCAGTACATTGGACTACAATTGCAAGTATAACAGATGCTGATACTTTAGAATTGACTGTAGCCATAACAGGTGCTGCAAATACTGGTAACTATGTATTTAGCTATACCAATGCTATGGGCAGACCTTTAGAAATATCTTATGTATTAATGAGAAATGCTGGTGGTACCGCTGACTCTTTAACTTCTTCGTTAAGTGAAAGAAAGTTACAAGAAATTGGTAAAGGTCAATATAAAGGATTGTATAATAAAGGTACTCAAGGTACCCCAGTAATGTTCTATCAAGAGAAAGGTAATACATCAACTAATTTATATGTATGGCCAACAGCTTCTGTTGCTAGTGAAAGATTAAAAGTAACATATAAAAGAATCATAGAAGATTTTGATAATGCAAATGATGTAGCAGATTTACCTGCCAATGCAGCTTCATGTTTAGCTTATAACTTAGCTTCTTATATTGCACCTAAATATGGTAAAGAACAAAAGGCAGCACAAGCAGTAGCTCCAATAGCTTCAAGCTTATTGAACAGCTTAAGAAGTGATTTACAAGAAAAAACTAAACTTAAAATAGTACCAAGGAATCAATAATGGGAGAACGTAAAGTTGTTCCATTCTTAGTTCCTAACTATCAACAGAAGGGACTAAAGTTAGCCGGGCAACAAAGACTAAAGAATTGTTATTTTCACATGACTCCTGGAATGATAGATGGTAGGGGTCAATACTCTGTCCTATCTGCTCCCGGGTTCTTAGATACTGTTACAATAGCTGGAACTACTGTTAGAGCTTGCATATCTTATAATAATGTAGGTTACGCAGTTGTAGATAATAAACTTAAGAAGATAACCTCAGCATTTGTAGTATCAGATCTAGGCGTTACTCTTGGTGGCTCCACTGGATTAGTTACTATGGCGGCTACTGGTACTGAAGTTGTAGTATGCGCCAATAGTAAAATATATAGAATAAATACAGCTACAGACGTTGTTACTGATATTACAGCTGTATTAACAGCTATTGATGCTTTAAATATACCAATAGCAGTAATGTCTCAGAATAAAAGATTCATCTATATTACTTCTAATGCCTCACAAGTACATATATCTGCAATATATAACTGTAACTCAATTACTTCATTAAATGGTTTCATACCAAATACAATAGCTGGTACCCTGTCTACTGGCGCGGTTACTACTTGGTACCAATACTACTTTAATGAAAATGCAGTAGAAGTATTTAGAGATACTGGTGCTGAAATTGGACCATTTGCTAGAGTTGATGGTGGAGCTATACCTGTTGGTATTGCAGCATCAAGTTCAGCTTTATCTATTATGAATAAAGTATACTACCTAGGGCGTACAACTAATGGACTATTAGGAGTAATAGAATTAGATGGAACTAATTATAAAGTTGTCAGTACTCCAGACTTTGTAGAAACAATTAATAGCTATTATTCATATACAGATGCTTTAGCTTGGACTGATACACACAATGGACATATATTCTATAACATAACATTTCCAACAAAGGAATTAGCTCCAGGATTTTCCACTAACACTGGCATTACTTGGACATATGATATAACTACAAATCTATGGTTTATCAGAACTTCATATAATGATGCAGAAGATAGAGAAACTAGACATAATGCCAATTGCTCTATGTACTTAGGCAATAAACAATTAATTGGCTCATGCACAGATGCAAACTTTAAAGAAATATCCACTAATTATTATGACGAAGATGATGTAGCCATATATAGAGAACTTATAACAGCTACATTAATAGATAGGGATTCTTTCTTCTCGGTATATAATTTAGAGATTGACATAGAAAGAGGCATAGGTTTGACTTCAGGTCAAGGCTCAACTCCTCAAATTATGATTGAAATGTCTAAGGATAGGAATAATACTTGGAGTTCCCCGATTGTAAGAACTGCTGGTGCTTCAGGTCAATATAAGACTATTGTACGAATAGGTTCTTGTGGTGGAGGTAAATCCTTTACTTTAAGATTAACAATGACAGACCCTGTCGCATGGGCTATTGCTGGAATTACAGCTGAAATAGAAGGTTCAGTAGACTAATGGCAATAAATAAAGACTATGAATCTTTACCAAGCTTAGCACTAAAAGATCATGAAGCTATCTGGAAGTCTTGGTTTAGTAATCTATATTACAATCTTTCAATTAAAAATCATCAAACTATAACATCAGCTGCTGCAATAAATCTAGATGCTAGGTTTGTTCGTTTGCAGTCATCAGGTTCTGGATATGCTGTAACATTAGAAGCTCCTACTTTACCAGGAATCTATAAGACAATACAGAAGACATCCAATAATGCAGATAATATTACTTTAGCAATGACAAATTTAATAGGTCAACCATCAGGTACCACCTTGACATGGAACTCGCAAAATGACATAGTAGTATTAGTTAGCTGCGATAACTCAAAATGGTATATAGTTTCATATAATGGCGTAACATTTACATAAGAGGGGATTACCTTTGGATTCACAATATACAAATGAAGATTACGGGACCTTACAAGCAGCTTTAAACCAAGCGGCACAAGGTCAACAAGATGCTTTAGGTCGTGTACAGGTCAGGACAGATGCTACAGTTGGGGCTAATGTTGATTACTTTAAACAGCTCACAGACCAAGCTGCTAGTTTGCTCGCCCCATATCAAGCACTAGCCAAACAAAGCTCAGGGCTATATATGGATGCTTTAGGCATGAATGGTCAGGCTAAACAACAAGCTGCAATACCACAAGCTACACAAATATTTAATCAGCAAGGTATTAATGCTGCTCCATTATTACAATCTATTCCAGGTTGGGCCTATAATACTGCTGCTGGACAAGCATCTAACTTTATGGATTCTATATTTGGCGGCCCTGTTGCAGCTCCTGTACAACAACAAGCCCCTATGCAAGCTCCAGCACAACCTGGTAAATCACAAGCACAAAAACAACATGAAATGAATGTGGCCCTAGGAAGAGCATCTGGTCCATACGTGGGCCCAGAACAACGAGCTGCAGATGCTAATGCACAACAAACTGCTGCGCAACAATCACAATTAGATTCTTTATTCCAAAGGTATCAAGCACAGCAACAAGCTACACGGGCACCAGATCAATTTGCCGCTAAGCCTGCATTCCAAGCGTACCAAGCTCCAGTAGATCCTAAAGTAGCAGAAGCTAAAGCTGCTCAATTGGCAGGCTTGCAAACTAAGGAAAAAGATTATTTAGCCGCCATTAATGCAGAAAAGGCTAAAACAACAGATCCTCAGATGATACAGTCTTTAGACAGTCTTGCTAAAAACAATTCATGGACTCAGCAATTAGCTGATATGAAAATGCAAGAGCAAAATGCTGCCAGACCTGCTAACAATACACCTGCCCAACTAACGCCAGCTGAAATGGGTATGTTGGTGAAGTCAGGTAGAATTCCAGGAGCTCAGCAAGGCCCAGTAACATTAGGGCAACAGCAACAACAAGGTCAATTTGCACAACAACAGCAAGGACAAACCCAGCAGCAACAACAAGGCCAAGGCGGATTGTCTCAATATATCCAACAAGTACTTGGCAATATGTCTGCCGAAACCAATTCAAGACCTAATGCCGGACAAGAAGCTAATGATATATTATCCAAATTAATTGACCCAGCTACTGGGGCAGTAAATCAATGGATGAATTCTGATGTAGTTAGAAAGGTAATGGACGCTACTGTGGGTGCTGGTACTAATGCTGTACAAAATGCACAAGCAGCTAGAGGTATGTTAGATAGTGGTCAAACACTGGCAGAACTACAAAAGGTTGGAACTAATGCAGCCGGTCAGTATATTGTACCTTACGCTGGACAACTTGCTAATAATGTATTATCGACTGGTGCCAACTTGGCTAATAACAGATTAAGTAATTACTATAGCTTATTAGGTAAAGGTGTAGAGTTTGCCAATAATATGATTGGACAACAAGCTTCTATGACTCAAAACCTAACTAACCAATATTCAGGTATGGGCAATCAATTCTTAGGTAATCTACAAAGTCAAAGCAATGCTACTGCAAATAATCAAAATGCATTGATGCAAGGTGGTTTATCAAATATGCTTCAAGGTGGGCAACAAGCTGCCAATACTACTGCAAACATATACGGCAACCTCGGTAACAGTGTAGCAGGCCAAAATGTATATGGTAATGATATATATGGTACAGCTCAAATGAAATCAGCTGGGATTGAAGCAGATAGAGCAAATCAGAATGCTCAATTACAAGTGCTAATAGACCAACAAGATAGAAAAAATAAAGCTAATAACTTCGGAGCTATGTTTAATGGTGGTGGTTTAGCTTTAAGTCTTGGGGCAATGGCGTTAGGAGGATTATAATATGGCTATAGACTTTAATGCACTTAATGGTGGTGGACAATTACCAAGCTTTACATCAAATGTAATGGCTCAATTAGAACAAGAGAAAGCAAGAGCTCAGCAAATGGATATTGCTAGAATGCAGATTGCCGCACAAGGACCAAATCAAATAGACTTTGCTAGAGATGCTAGAGCTGCCCAAATGGATGCAGTTAAACTTGCTCGCGAGCAACAAGCAATGGGGCTTGATATGAATCAAGATGCCAGAGAAGAGCGGAAGACTATTGGGTTTGAAAATCTAAATGCCAAACAAATAGAAAAGATTGGTTCTGATATATCACTAGATTGGAGTAAGTTTGGCGTTGACACTGAGTTCAAATATAAAGATTTCTCTCTTAGAGAAGATATGCAGAACTTTACTAAAGATCAAATGAAAACAAAGTTAGGATATGACATTAAATGGGGCGAAAATGCTGATGACAGGGAAGAACGTAAGTTTGGCTTTGAAATAGATAAATGGAAGAAAGGTGAAGCTCAGAAGCAAGAATTAAAAGATAATATTGCTGCTGCCCGCAAACAAGGAACTGATGCTGTATATAATACTTTATTAGATAATGGCATGTTAAAAGAAGCTGAAACTTTTGTCGACATTAGTACAAAACTAGCCGCCGCCGAGGACTTAAAAGGCAATAAAGAAGCCCAGAAAGCGAAAGAAGAAGCATTCTTACAGTTAGCGCCTACTATTATGAAAGGCGACAAGTTAAATACTAAAGATGCTATCAATTTAGTTGATACATTATATGGCAATGACTTTACCAATAAAGTATTAAAGGTAGGTAACATTGAAGAAGTTGGCACTACTGCTTTCTTAACTACATTTGGCAAACAATTAGGTGAAGTTGCGGGGGACCCAAACCTGTCAGCTACTATAAGTTCTGCCATTTCTGGTAAACCTGTTAGATTGCCTAGAATTCCAGAAGAAACTAAAGAAGTTAACGATGTTATAAATCGTACTTTTGCAGAAGCTAATTCGGCACAGGAACGAGGCAAAGTCTATGATGCCACTATCAAAGCTGCTGAAGGGTTTGCTTTGGCCGGACTTGGCAAAAGAGCGGTACAGTCTGGGGCTGCAGATGCCGCAGGTATCATACAATTAGTAGCTAAATCTGCCGGTATTCCAATTAAATCCTTAGGAGATTTAGACAGGGCAGAAGCAGTGTTTCGAGGCAATGCAATGGCACTGCGTAACAAATTATCACAGCAAACAGATAAAGATGGTAATGTATTACCTGAAAATGCTAGACTAATGCAAAGACTAGAAGACCTAAATGAATTTGGTGCCGAGGAGTTCAAAGCATTAAGGGCAGCTGAGGGCATAGATGAAAAGGTAGCAAGGGCAACTAAACTACAAAATACCATTGACGCAAACCCCAGCATATCTTCTTTTGAGCTCAAGAAAGCACTATACAATAGTGACGTCAAAGAAGAAACAGCTAATCCTAAAGACCAGACAGCTAAATTTAAACGTCTACAAGAACTAAGAGCTAAGGCAGGTAAATAATATGGCATTAACTCCAGCAGAACAACAAGAACTAGACGCGTTAGAAGCTGAACTTGGTACTGCCGATAAAGCAGCCCAGGCAGATAAGATATTTGGAGCTGAAGCAGTTAAGAAAGCAGAAGCTACGGCCTCTAACATTCCGTCTGCCTTACGTTCAGGTGCCCAAAGTGTAGCACAAGGTGTACTTATGGCCCCTGCAGAACTTGCCGCGGGGGCAACTAGGTTGGTAAGCCCCGAAACAGCAGATAAGATGGAGGCCGGTATTGGTAAATTTAACCAATTCATGAGAGAAGGTTCCAATAAATTCTATGGGACAGGTGCTCAAGATGGAGTATCTCAAGGTGCTGCTGATACCTTATACGGTATTGGTAATACCTTACCTGTTGGCGCCGTAGCTGGTGCAAGCATTCCTGCCGCTGCTTTAGGTGGTTTAGCTGGCGGGTTACAGGCCTCAGGGGAAGGTGATACTAGAAGCCAAGCAGTTTCTAAAGGTGCCTTAGGTGCCGCATTAGGAGGAACTGTTGGAGCATTAAGTAATGTAGTGCCATATGCTGCCGGTAAAGCAAAAGATATAATCTCAAATAAACTAGGATTAGGTGAAATTGCTAATAAGAAAGCTTTAGAAACAGCCGCAAAGACAGCAGATGAAATTCATGCTGCAATGAAATCTGAAGTTGGGCAAATCTATAAAGACTTAGGCATAAAGAAAGCTGGACTAAAGCCTGAAGATTATCAGGCACAAGTAGATTTCTTTGCCAAACTAAAAGGAGATACTGCCAAACAAGCTTCAGCTCAATTTGACGAAGTACTTGCAAGCAAACAAGCACCACAAGAAATTATTGACGCCTTTAATGTTGTCAATCCTAAGACATTAACTGCCGCTAAAAAGGCACTAGATGCCTCAGAGGGCACATTAGATGCTTTTGCAGTACAAGACAAAGGAAGCTTAGCCTACTATAATCAATTACGTAAAATGATTGGTGAAATAGATGGTGACGGCAATAAAGGAGCAGTGGCTGAAATTACAAATTCATTTAGGGATAAACTACCAGGATTCGCAGAAGCTCAAGATTTATTAAAACAAAGTCGTATGGTATCTAAAAACATTGGTACGGATTTATTAAAAACTATTAAATCTCCTAAGTATGACTTAATACAAAACGACATTGATTTAGTTATGAAGACTGAAAAGGGACCAGAAGTACTACATAACATGTTACTAGATGGCTTGCGTAAAGACTTAGTCAGAAACTCTAACCTAACACCATTAGAGCAACTGTCAAGAACTTTAGGTAAAGATGCCCAGGAGCAAGCACAAGTAATAGGTTACGTATCGAAGATAGGCAATCAAGAAACTGCAGATAAACTAAAAGCATTAACTGGATTTGTAAATGCTACTAAACAAGCCCAATCACAACCTAACTCTACAATAGGTAGGATGGTAGGCTTAAAGTCTTCTGAACTGGACCCACAGAAGATGGCCAGTGCAGTATCAAGTCTTTTAAATGGTAAAACTAAGTTCAGTGCTCAGTTTACTAAGCTGATGCAAGAACAAACTGCTTCTGCAACTAGAACTGAAAAGATATTTAATCTACTAAGAAGGGCAGGTAAGGTAGGAGAGAAAGTTGCAGATGTAGGTGAGGCTACTTTAGGTGGAATTAATGCAATAGGCTCATCAGTAAGACCATCCGCCCCTGTAATACCCGGTAGAATAATATTTGATAATCCACAACAGCAACAACAAGATGAGGGCCAATAGACATGGCAGCTATTTTATTCCCTGAATTACAATTCTCAGATGCTTCAGGCTCTCCCCTAGCTTCTGGTAAAGTATATACTTACATAGCCGGGACTACGACCCCAACCCCTACATATACAGATGCTGGAGGTTTAACTTCAGTTGGCAATTATGTAGACTTAGACGCTAATGGCAGACCAAATAGTGGTAACGGTATTTGGTTAGGTACTACTGTACTTTATAAATTAGTAATTAAAGATTCTTCTGGGACTACTATACAGACATTAGATAATGTGGCTAGTGGTGGATTTAATGGTTCAAGCTCTTTTATAACTGCAGTAAGTGAGACAGGACTTACGGGTGGACGAGTATTGACTACCTCTACTACAAATGCAATAGTCGATGCAGGTGCTGGGTCCACAATACAAGTACAAAGAACGGCACTTACTGGCGATGTAACAGCATCCGCTAACTCTAATGCTACTACTATTGCGAGTGGAGCTGTCACCCTAGCAAAAATGGCCAATATAGCAACAGCTAGCTTAATAGGTAGGGCCACTGCAGGTACGGGGGTGCCTGAGGCATTGACGGCAGGGGTTAGTCTTACAATTGCAGGAACTACCATTTCAAGGGCGGCCCTGACAGGTGAAGTGACAGCTTCAGCAAACAGTAATGCAACTGTTGTGGATATAGTGGGAAGAAGTGTGGACAGTACTCCGGATTATGCGGCGGACTATGTAATGACATATGACACCTCAGCCACTACAAATAAAAGAGTATTGTTAAATACTATTAACAAGGGATTTCCAATATGCACTACCTCTGGGTATTATTATGGGCCGGGGGTGTTAGGAGTAACAAAAGCAACTATACCGACGGCAAGTACGCTTACCATTGGTACTGTATATTTTGTGCCATTTATATCTAGTACTGACTTTAGTTTCTTTTCATTTGTAGTTAATATTTCTACATTACAGGCCGCAAAAAATATGCGGTTAGCTATGTATAATAGTGCCGCCGGAACCTCCCGCCCAACTGGGTCAGCTTTTTATGACTCCGGAAATATAAGCACTGGCGCAACGGGACTTACTGGAGGTACCCCCTCCTACCGTACATTAAGTGCAAACACTTTATATTGGCTTGCATTTAATACTGACGCAGATACTGCTCAATTTTCTTGCCTTGCGGCAAACGTAAGTAACTTTCCATATTTTGGCGGAAAAACAGACATTACCACAAGTATGCCGATAGCCTACCAACAGACAAGTGCTTTTGGTGCGTTCCCTACGGTGAATACCTTGATATTGGTAGAGCCTAGCGCGTCAACTGCATTGCCCTTTTTAAACTTAAGCACCTAAGATAATAAGGCATTTCCAAAATGGAAACAATACAATTACTTGCGGATATCATACTTGGCGGCGTAGTATTTTACTTAGGTACAGTGGAGAAAAGGTTATCTAATATGCAAGATAAACTAGACAAGGCAGTAAATCGTACTGAGGTTAATAAACTAATTGAACTTGAGATTAAGACTGTTGTAAATGAACAGGTTAATCTTAAAGAAGACTTAGGAAGAATAGAAAGTAAGTTAGATAGGTTATTAGAAAGACTCTACGGTAAATAGTAAAATAAACTGTTGACAGTCAATATAGGTAGTGGTATATTTTAATTAAGGGGAAGATAAAACTTCCTCTTAAACAAAGACCCAAAGCTTTAAAACATAGGAGATACTACTGACAATGAGCGCTTCGACCGTGTTTAATAACGCAGGAGCAGTAAGACAGAAGGCAGCACCTCAATGCCCCAACTGTTTACCTCCTGCCTAATATAAAAAGGTAAGGTGATCTAATATCTCCACTATAGTTTTAGTGGTCTTAAAACTCTCCAGGAGCCTCAGGAGAAGGAATTAAGGCTTGAGTATAGGGATAGTATGTGATCTATCGAGTGTGTGCCCCGGATTGTACTAGGAGAGCTACATGATAGGTTAGTCCCCATAAGGGACAATAATGGTGTTGAATGTCTAAACACAATCTAAATGTGCGTATTGACCTACTCCCCCCGTAGACACCATAGGGGGACTTAATTAATTAACATTTAATATCTGGAGATACTAATATGCCACTTTATAGTTACGAGTGTAATAAGTGTGATGGTACAATAGAAGTATTAGATAAATATGAAAATATATTAGAGGAAATTCCGTGTGCGGAGACTGAAGGATGTGATGGTATGCTACTTAAACAAGTTGGCATTAGCTCTAAACCATTAGTAATGGATAGAGACCTTATTTCTGCAAGAACACATTCGGGCAAGAAATAGGGGCATGGAGGCCTCTCATACCTTTATCATACACCTTTCAAACGTCAATGAAGATACTAAAAATCTTGAAGACAGCCTATATGAAGCTGGGTGTACGGATGCTTTACTTAAGTTTCAAGATGGTACAGTATCTTTAGAGTTCACTAGAAACGATAAATCATTTAATTCCGCCCTAATGAGTGCCATTAATGATATAGAATCTGCTTCTATAAATGCTGAAATAGACTATAGACGTCTCTGGCTGGATTATTTTACTAAACACTAACTCCATTTACTTTATCTTGTAACTTCTTCATTGCTAATTTCTCTATTTCTGCTACTCTTTGAAATGTTATATTAAACTTAACAGCTACTTCCTTTAAACTTAACCCTTCAATATTATGAGCTACTACAATATCTCTCCATCTACTTGGTAGAGTATTTAATAAGTAATCTAAGTCAATCTGTATATTTAATATGTCCTGTTCATTCTTTATAAATGAATCATAACAAACAT
>Ga0209596_1000888_pt1 | contig 26708 bp, 21 predicted proteins | sample M_130807_MF_Meta_FD_187314 | JGI IMG/M metagenome (GOLD analysis project Ga0209596, IMG submission 187314) | Freshwater microbial communities from Lake Montjoie, Canada to study carbon cycling - M_130807_MF_MetaG (SPAdes) (version 2) | ecosystem: Environmental > Aquatic > Freshwater > Lake... | reverse complement strand
GGCAACAAGTATGAGTTGCACAGGTAAAGGAACCATTTGTAATATGGGTGCTGAAATTGGAGCCACTACTTCTACATTTGGTTATGACGCAAGCATGAGCCGTTATTTACAATCTACTGGCCGTGCCGATGTTGCTAGTTTAGCAGATACAGTAGCTGCGCATTTAACTGCAGACCCTGAAGTATACGCCAGCCCTGAAAAATACTTTGATCAAGTCATTGAAATTGATTTGAATACATTAGAACCCCATTTAAACGGACCCTTCACTCCAGATTTAGCCACACCTATTTCAAAAATGAAAGAAGCAGCTGCTGCCAACGGATGGCCTACCAAAATTGAAGTAGGTTTAATTGGAAGCTGTACAAACTCATCTTATGAAGATATTAGCCGTGCCGTAAGTTTAGCCAAACAAGTTTCAGCCAAAGGTTTGACCATGAAGTCTGAATACTTAATTACACCAGGTTCTGAGCAAGTAAGATACACCATTGAAAGAGATGGTTTCTTAGAGGTGTTTAGTCAAATTGGTGCCAAAGTATTTGCGAATGCCTGTGGACCTTGTATTGGAATGTGGGAGCGTGTGGGTGCAGAGAAAAAAGAAAAAAATACCATTGTACATTCTTTCAATAGAAACTTTGCAAAGCGTGCCGATGGCAACCCCAATACTTTTGCCTTCGTAGGTTCTCCTGAATTAATTACGGCCTTAGCTATTGCAGGTGATTTAAATTTCAATCCATTAACAGATACACTTACTAATAATAAAGGCGAGCAAGTAAAATTAGACGCCCCAACTGGTGATGAATTACCATTAAGAGGTTTTGCGGTGGAAGATGCAGGCTACCAAGCACCTGCAGAAGATGGTTCTAAAGTAATAATTGCTGTAGATCCTAGTTCTAAGCGTTTACAATTATTAGATCCTTTTGCTGCATGGGAAGGCACCGATTTAAAATCTTTGAAATTATTAATTAAGGCAAAAGGAAAATGTACCACCGACCATATCTCTATGGCAGGCCCTTGGTTAAAATTCCGTGGCCACTTAGACAATATTTCTAATAACTTATTAATAGGTGCGGTGAATTTCTTCAATGAAAAAACCGATAATGTTAAAAGTCAAGTAAATGGCAATTATGATACCGTACCTAATACCCAAAGAGCTTACAAAGCAGCAGGTGTAGGAACGATTGTAGTCGGTGATGAGAACTATGGAGAAGGAAGTTCTCGTGAGCACGCAGCCATGGAGCCAAGACATTTAGGTGTTCGTGTAGTATTGACTAAATCATTTGCGCGTATTCATGAAACCAACTTGAAAAAGCAAGGTATGTTGGCATTAACATTCGCTAACAAAGCCGACTACGATAAAATTTTAGAAGACGATACCATTGATGTAAACGGATTAACGCAGTTTACAGCAGGTAAACCACTTAGCTTGGTATTAAAGCATAAAGACGGCAGTACAGATACTATTGAAGCCAATCATACTTATAACCAACAACAAATTGAGTGGTTTAAAGCAGGTGGTGCTTTGAATATTATTAGAAAACAAGTAGCGGGATGATAAACACAGCACTTGTTTCCTTTGGCATGAGTGGAAAACTTTTCCATGCTCCATTTATTGATACCAACCCAGATTTTAATTTAGTAGGCTGCTGGGAAAGGTCTCAAAAAAATATTCAAGCCATTTACCCAGGTACAAAGTCCTTCAGTAGTTATGAAGAAATATTAAACGACCCTTCTATTCATTTAGTGGTAGTAAATACCCCCAACGATACCCATTATGAATATACCAAACAAGCTTTACTAGCAGGCAAGCATGTGGTGACAGAAAAAGCGTTTACCGTTACTGTCAAAGAAGCAGAAGAGTTAGACGCTTTAGCGCAAAAATTAAATTTAAAATTAGCGGTGTATCACAATAGAAGATACGACGCCGACTTTTTAACCCTACAAAAATTAATTACCGAAGATAAAATTGGAGATTTTTTAGACATTCAAATATCTTTTGAAAGATATAGAACCACCTTAAGTCCTAAAGTACATAAGGAAACCAATACACCAGGCTCTGGGGTATTATACGATTTAGGCCCGCACTTAATTGACCAAGCCTTACTACTAAGTGGCATGCCAAGTTCGGTTTTTGCAGATATAAGAACCACCAGAAAAGTAGGTAAGGTAGATGATTATTTTACAGTTCTACTCTACTACCCTAGCCACAGAATTTTATTAACCAGTGGCATGGTATATATGCAACAATTACCTGCCTATAAAATTTATGGAACCAAGGGTTGCTTTATTAAACAAAGAGCCGATATACAAGAAGACGATTTACTCGCAGGTAAAAAACCTAATACACCGAATTGGGGAGTAGAAGCCAAAGAAAAATGGGGCGTATTATGTACCGATACAGATGGTAAAATAAATACTGAAACCATACCTAGCTTAGCAGGTAATTACGGAACCTTTTATGAGAAAATGGCTGCGGCTATTAACCATAATGAAGCAGTCCCTACTTCAGCAAAACATGGTACAGACATTATACGCATATTAGAAGCAGCAAGAGCAAGCTTTGCCGCAGGAAAAACTATATCATTATAGTTAAATTTAATAACACTTAAGTAAAAAAAGCCCCGCAAAATGCGAGGCTTTTCAAAATCATTAAAGTAAATTTTATTAGCCTTTATATTTTAAAAAGGCTGACAAAATACTTACATTTTCTTAGCGTCTTCCAAGAACTTCGCTAAACCAATATCGGTTAAAGGATGTTTTAACAATCCTAAAATAGAGTCTAAAGGACAAGTACAAACATCCGCACCTGCTTCCGCAGCTTTTACAATATGTAAAGCATTACGAATAGATGCGGCCAATATTTGAGATTTAAAACCTTGTACATCATAGATATGTCTAATTTGACTAATTAATTCCATTCCATCCCAAGAGCTATCGTCAATTCTTCCAATAAATGGAGAAACATAAGTAGCACCTGCTTTTGCTGCAAGAATGGCTTGACCAGCGGAGAAAATTAAAGTACAATTGGTACGAATACCATTATCGGTAAACCACTTAATAGCTTTAATACCATCTTTAATCATCGGTACTTTCACCACAATATTCTTATGAATTGCTGCTAATTTTTTACCTTCTTCTACCATCGTAGCAAAATCGGTAGACAAAACTTCTGCACTAATATCTCCATTCACTAATTCACAAATAGCTTTATAATGTGCTGCAATGGCTGCCTCACCCTTAACACCTACTTGTGCCATTAAACTAGGATTGGTGGTTACACCATCTAAAATGCCTAAGTCATTGGCTTCTTTAATTTGAGCTAAATTACCCGTGTCAATGAAAAACTTCATACAAATTGTTTTAATAATTATCCTACAATAATAAAAAATGGCAGGCTACTTACATCACACCGCTCAACCATCTATCCTTGCTGCATTCCTGCCCTGGGGAGTTTCAACAGGAGCTGGTTGTGTAAGACCTGCCGTTGCAAATATAGCAAAAAAAACTACCAATTTTGCTTAGAATTTACAGCGCCAAAACCAATGATATGATCATGTCTAGCCCCCGGCGGCCTATAATAAACTAAAATTGTATAATTATTTTCTGTCTCCCAGTGATTGCCCTCTGTTTCAGTAAAATCGTTAATAGGATTGGCTACCTCTTTATCTCTTAGTATATAATTATAACTATAATACCCTTGCTTTAATAATAAGGTTTTTTTATAATAACCCAAGGCTGGGTCGAATTGCATCTCCGCGTCTTTGTTTATTATGTTATTAGTTAGCGCCCCCGATAAATATAATTTTTGACCCATGAATGAAATTTTATCCTTGGGTATGTAAGTAAAATTTACTGCAGCATAATCGTTTTGATTTTCACTTTGCAATGATTCAGTATTGCTAATCATAAAACCTCCATTCAAGTCATTGAAAGTATAATAGGCAGTATTAGCTCTTGATAAATCGGGTTTTACTGTAATAATAGTTCTATTTTCTTTTGAATTTATATCGGCAATTCTATCTGATCTTAATCTTAGATTTTGCAAATCTAACCATCTCGCTTCCTTCCCTGCAGGAAAAATGAATTGATCCTCACTATTGTATTCCAATAAGTTTCCTCTAATAAAAGTAGGCGTTGCTATTGAAACTGCATCATTGTATCTATAGTTTTGAATAACCGTTGTGTTGAGTTGATCGGTTTGGAAAAAAGGAATTTTCTTTACATCTAATACCAACTGCATTTTTTGATGAGTCTTAGAAATTTGAGCATCAAAAGGTTCTTGCACTGTAGCGGCTACTGCCACCTGATTTTCTGTTACAAAAAATCGTCTTGTAAAAACAAGCTCATCGGCATTACCATTTTTAAAAACCTTTAGGATATAATTTCCAGACTGCGTAGGCCTCACTTGTGTATTGGGGAAATTAAACTGATAATGATAATAAGCCTGTGTTGCAATCGATGATACCGAAAACTTAGAAATTTTATTTTGATTAAAGCCTTGTAAATAATCAAAGGCCGACATTTCAACAGCTGACCAATCGGCATTTCTTAATTCTACAGAAAAATAATAGTCTTGGTATTCAGTTTTAAAATCGTCAAAGCTAATATCTAAAGGTGTGGGCTCATTAAGAGAAATTACTGGAATGGCTAAGGGCTTATTAATTGGATGAATTAAAACTGTGTGTATATTAGTTTGATAAATACTATCTGGGTTAGACTGACCATAGCCCTTGCCTATATGAAGCCCTATAAGTAATGCCAACCATAAGTATCTTTTAAACATGACCCCTGTATTTAGTCCCTACGAAACTACCCTTTTAATCCTAATTTATAAATAGAAAAAACTAGATTTGTTAAAAATTACGCATTGTCTACCGCCTTCGAAATAGCTAAAAGAATTAGTTTTCAAAAACAGAAAAATTATACACGCTTTATAGTAAGGCTATCTATTGCGGCAACTGCCATTAGTGTGGCTGCTATCTTACTTACTTTTTCTATTGTGAATGGTTTTCAGGCCACCATTGCAAATAAAGTATATCAATTCTGGGGACATATTAGAGTAGCCAGTGTAAGTGGAGAACCCATCAACCAAAATAGTAAAACCATTACTGCCTTTCAACAAAATCCTGCAGTAAAGACCATCACTCCTTTTATTCATCAATCTACCGTACTTTCCTTTGCACAAGACATTGAAGGTGTAGTGGCAAGAGGACTTTCTACTCAAAATACAATTCCTTTTTTAAGAAAAGGAACTGGCTGGACTTCCACCACAGAAAAAGATAGCATACTCAATGAACTCATTATCTCTGATAATATTGCTACTAAATTAAATATTGAATTGGGTGCCACAGTGAGACTGTATTTTTTAAATACAGGAGCCGTTCAGCAAAGAAAACTAAAAGTAGTGGGCATTTATCATTCAGGTATTGAAGAATATGATAACCAATTTGTTTTAGTTGATATAAAATTACTGCAACAATTAAATAATAATAAACTAGTAGAAGGTTATTCTATTGTATTGAAAGAAGATGCTTCCATTGATGCCACCGCATCAGCCCTACAAAAAATACTTCCTGAAAATTGGGTGGCTACTTCCATCAAAAATTATTACCCTCAAATTTTTGATTGGATTGGTGTACAAACCATTAATAGAAATGTGACCATTACCATTATGCTTATTATTGCTGTTATCAATTTACTTACTTGTTTATTTATATTAATGCTAGAAAGAATTACCATGATAGGTACACTCTCTGCCTTGGGTGCTTCTCAAAATTTAATTAGAAAAATATTTTTATATCAAGCAAGTTTTATTTGTTGGACCGGCATACTACTCGGCGCCCTCATTGGTCTTGGATTATCCTACTTACAAGCAAAAACAGGTTGGATACAAATGGACGAGTCGGCCTACTTTATTAAAGCATTACCTATTAAAATGGATGCTGTTCAAATTATAAGCGTACTTATTGGCACAGCCATTATAAGTTACATCTCTTTCTTAGTACCTACTTTATGGATTAAGAAAATTTCTCCGGCCAAAGCCATACAATTTGACTAAGACTTAAAATGGGATAAAATTATCCCTGTAGCGACTGCTGCATTCAATGATTCTGCCCCGCCTATTCTTGGAATAGAAATAGGATGCGAAATGAAGGACATTAAGTTTTCTCGAATGCCTTTAGATTCATTACCTATTAAAATAAAATTAGCTGGATCCCATTTTATTTCGTGCATTGACTTCCCATTTAATAGAGCTCCATAAACAGGTAATTTATTTTCAGACTGTGCATTGGCTTGAAGCAGGGTTTCAAGATCCATTGAACTTAGATTTACTCTAAAACAACTTCCCATGGTGCTTTGTATGACTTTAGGATTATACCAACCAGCTGTGTCATCAGATACGACAATTTGTTTAATTCCAAACCAATCCGCTGTGCGTATAATAGTACCGAAATTACCCGGATCCTGTATACCGTCTAATAATAGAGTAGATGTATTTTTAAAATCTTTTACTGCCGTTTCTTTCTTTTTTTCTACAATAGCTATCACCTTATTGGGCGTTTGTAATAGGCTTAATCTGCCTAACATTACCTCATCTACTTCCACTACTTCGCAAGGCAAATGACCCTGTGCTTGAATCCAGTCAGGCAAGGCTATAATTTTACGAACCCCCCAATGGGAAGCCAATAATTCCTCCAACAACTTAGGGCCTTCCACTATAAACACAGATTCTTCCACCCAATGTTTTTTATGGGCAAAAGATTGAATATATTTGAGCTCACTATTACTTATCATTTACATGCAATTAAGGAAGCTTAAAAATATTAGTTTCTTCTCAAGATTTTACCTTCTTGGTCTTTTATTTTTATTAAATGCATGCGCAGACTTGAAAAAAGCAGTCATTCATGACTATCCAAAGCAAATGAGCTTTGTTTATGACAATAAAGTAGTAATCAAAGATGCCAATAACAACATAGAAGCCCTAACGCTCGCCAACGAACTTTCTAATTACTGGGACGATAGCGTAAAAGCAAAACAAGTACGCCAATTTGGAGTTTTTAATACCCTCCTACAACCCCTGCGCTATCAAGAAGATAAATTGGAACCTTCTAGTCAGTTTATGAAAAATTATTTGGCTACTAAAGGATACAACCATCCTATACTAACTCCCGTTGTAAAAGTAGATACCGTTAAAGAGGAGTGGAGGGCGCATCTAACCATGCAAATTCAATTGAATAAAAAAACGCTTATTGATTCTGTTGTCTACGAATTAAATGATAGCCTATTACAATCCATTGCAAAAAAGAATACTGCTTTTGCCTATGTTAAAAAAGGGATGGCCTATTCCAATGAATCTATCAATAATGAATTAGACCGACTTGTTGAATTATTTAGAGCCAATGGATATTATTATTTTACCAAAGAAAAAATATTTGCAGAAGTAGATACACTGAATCAGCAATTAATGGAGCTAAGCCTGGACCCATTAGATCAAATAAATCAAATACTAGTGGCCCAAAAAACAGAAAAGGACCAACCACTTTGGAAGCTTAGCTTTCAGTTACGCAATAACAATAGTAATAATAGTAACAATAATAATAATAGCAATAATAGTAATAGTAATAGTAATAACGAGTTTAAACAATACCCTACCGGTCAGCAAATTTTTTATACCGATTTGAAATTATCCGACAACCCCGATACTTTATTGGCTAATGGCTTACCTCAAAAAGAAGTATATAAAAATATTATACAAACTTATACTCAGTATAAATTTAAATCTACTTTATTTGAAGAACAATCCATTATAAAAAAAGGAGACCTCTTTAATGAAAATGCATATTACCAAACACTCAATAACTTTAGCAGCCTCGGTGCATGGCAACAAGTGGATGCTAGAACCACCCTACATAACGATAGCGTTTATTTGCATTATTTTTTAACACCCTCTTTAAGTCATAGTTTTAATTTTGATATAGAAGGTAGTAAAAATAATTCCCAGTTGGTCTCAGGTAATTTATTGGGACTTTCTACCAGCCTTACTTTTCGCGATAGAAATGTGCAAAAAAAATCAATCTCTTCTATAACAAGCGCGAGAACAGGAATTGAATTAAATGTAAATAATGGCAAAGATAATTTTACGCAAACCTTACTATTCAACCTAGGTCATACTTATAGTTTTCCTAATCTTATCATTCCATTTGTTACTAAACGATCCACTTATACCAATCAAACCAGAACAACCTTTTCTTTGAATGGTGCTTATATTAATAGGTTAGATTATTATAAACTAAAATCTTTTACAACCAATTGGGGTTATGAATTGAAGAAAAATAAAAATGGGACTCAGAATATTTTGACCTACAAGCCTATCAATGTCGAGCTATATCATCTTAACAAGTTTGCTAAACTCGATAGTTTATTAATATTGAACCCCTTCTTGCGTTCTTCTTTTAACGAGGGTAATGTGATAAGTCAAACTTTTAATTATTTAAGTACTGGAACATCTTTTCAACATCCAAACCAAAATAATTATGTAAGAATAGGTATTGAGGAAGCAGGGGGTTTAACAGGTTTATTGAATGGTGCATCTTCAAGCATATACAGATATATTAAAGCAGAAATCGAATTAAGAAAATTATACAAGTATCCATACACCGAACTCGCTTGGCGTTTTATGGGTGGCTGGGGTAATAATTATAGCAATGACCCCAAGTTAAAAGGACAACTGCCTTTCTTTAAACAATTCACAGCAGGCGGCCCCTATAGTATGCGCGCCTGGGGCTTAAGACAATTGGGACTGGGTAGTTCTCAGTTTTATGATACCAGTTTTAAAAGCCAGAGCTTTGATCGATTTGGTGATTTCCAATTAGAAACCAATTTAGAATATCGCTTCCCTTTATTCCAATGGGGTTCTTATAAAATAGGTTCGGCTGTATTTACAGATATAGGAAATATTTGGAACATCAGAGAAACTGGCCCAGATCCTTCAGCAGTTTTCAAATTAGATAGATTATACAAAGACATTGCTGTTGCATTAGGTACAGGCTTAAGAATGGATTTTAATTATTTTATTATAAGAGTTGATCTAGCCCTTAAAATGAAGGACCCCACTCGTCTTCAAAATGAGGGCTGGCTTGACTTACAGCATATAAAATGGGCTGAAGTAAAACCGAATGGTGTAAAAGTAAATAACTACGCAGTTCAATTTGGTATTGGACTACCTTTCTAATATTATATAATATTTTCCTTTCAATATTATACTTTAATATTACCCTTCCAATAATAAATTTACTTCTGCTTCTATATCCTGCCAAAGTCTGGCATTTTCTATATTAAAATCTCCAATACGTGTTCTTCGAAGCGCACTCATATAGGCACCTACTTCTAAAGTCTCTCCAAAATCTTTTACCAAGCTTCTAATATAAGTGCCTGTAGAGCAAACCACTTTGAATTCTACTTGAGGTAAATCAATTTTAGTAATCTCAAAACTTTCTATGGTTACTTTTCTTGGATCTACTTTTACTTCAATGCCTAATCTTGCCGATTCATATAATCTTCTGCCGTCTTTTTTGATGGCTGAATGTTGCGGAGGAATTTGAAAAATTTCACCTATAAATGGAAGTGTAGCTTTTTGAATAAGTTCATTGGTTAAAGCTTCCGTGTTTTTAAAATTTTCAGGCTCCGATTCTAAATCGTATGTGGGTGTGGTGGCACCTAAAACCATCGTGCCTGTATATTCTTTTTGCATACCCATATAAGCATCTATTGACTTGGTATACTTACCCGTACAAACTATAAGAAGGCCTGTAGCCAAGGGATCCAGTGTGCCTGCATGTCCTACTTTTATGACCCTAGTTAGGTTGCGTACTTTTTTTACAATATCAAAGGAAGTCCAACCAATAGGTTTATCTAGTAGTAATACCTTCCCTTCTAAATAAGGCATAAGGGCATCAGGTATTGGTTTTTGTTTCATTGAGTTTAAAACTTATCAGAGGAATTTTTTAGAGGAATTTTTTAGGGAAACTTATTAAAGAAAATTATTAAAGGAATTTTTTAGGGAAACTTACTAAGCTAGTAAGCCCTTGCAAATAAAACACGTTGTGTAGAATCGTTGCCCGTTAAAACACATTTTCCATTTTCTAAAGCATTGTCTAAGGGTATACAACGAATAGTCGCTTTGGCTAGTTCTTTAATTTTGTCTTCCGTTTCAGCAGTACCATCCCAATGGGCGGAAATAAACCCTCCCTTAGTATCTAAGACTTGCATGAATTCATCCCAAGTCTCTACTTTAGTAATATGTTCGTCGCGGTATTTTTTAGCACGCTCAAATAAATTATTTTGAATTTCTACTAATAAATTTTCTACTGTTTGCGTTAAACCTTCCATGGCTACAGCGGCTTTTTCTTTGGTATCACGACGTGCTAATTCAACTTGTTTATTTTCTAAATCGCGTGCACCAATGGCAATACGAATAGGCACTCCTTTTAATTCATACTCCGCAAATTTCCATCCTGGTCTTGCATGATCTGAATTATCGTATTTCACTCTAATGCCTGCTGCCTTAAAGGATTTTACCATCTCTGCTACCTTTTCATCCAATACTTGTTTTTGTTCTTCTCCTTTATAAATAGGCACTATCACCACTTGAATAGGAGCAATGCGTGGAGGTAATACTAAACCTTCGTCGTCACTATGTGTCATCACTAGTCCTCCAATTAATCTTGTACTTACACCCCAGCTAGTAGCCCAAACATATTCTTGCTTATTATTTTGATCACTAAATTTAACATCAAATGCTTTTGCAAAATTTTGTCCTAAGAAATGGGATGTACCCGCTTGTAATGCTTTTCCATCCTGCATAAGTGCCTCAATGCAATAAGTATCTTCTGCACCTGCAAAACGCTCATTGGCTGTTTTCACTCCTTTTAATACAGGTACTGCCATCCAATTTTCTACGAAGTCGGCATATACATTCAACATTTGTTTGGTTTCTGCAATGGCTTCCACTGCAGTGGCATGCGCAGTATGTCCTTCCTGCCATAAAAATTCTGCAGTGCGTAAAAATAAACGCGTACGCATTTCCCATCTTACCACATTGGCCCATTGATTTACTAAAATAGGTAAATCACGATAAGACTGAATCCAAGTTTTATAGGTATTCCAAATAATGGCTTCACTGGTGGGACGCACAATTAATTCTTCTTCTAATTTAGCTTCCGGGTCAACCATTAATTTTCCTTTATTATTAGGGTCGGCAATTAAACGGTAATGGGTAACCACAGCACACTCTTTGGCAAAGCCTTCTGCATTCTTTTCTTCCGCTTCAAACAGCGATTTAGGCACAAACAAAGGGAAGTAGGCATTTTGGTGACCAGTGTCCTTGAACATTTTGTCTAAAACATCACGCATATTTTCCCATAAAGCATAACCATAAGGCTTTATGACCATACAACCTCTAACGGCACTGTAGTCGGCAAGTTCGCCTTTGATGACCAAGTCATTATACCATTGAGAGTAATCCTGCGCCCTTGTAGTTAGTTCCTTTGCCATTGTAAAAATCTTAACAATTTTATAGTAATTTTTATAATGTACGAAAAACGCTCTATATACTATTTTTCAATACCTTTATATAAGCAAATGTATGCTAATTAAGGGGCATATAAAAACCTAAAACTTTCGAAAATGAACACGCAAAAAACTAACACTTATTTGAGGCTAATTGCCATAGGCATAGTGGCTTTTAGTTTTTTTGGAACTAGCTGTACTAGTTTGCAACAAGCTACAACTGTTGCTACCGATGACTTATACTATACTCCCAATAATAAAGTAGTGAGTTCGGAAAAATTAGTAGCTGCTGAAAAAGTACAAAATGGATTGGCTCCAGAAGAAGAATATCAAGAATATCAAAACTATCAGGACGACCGTTATTTAAGATTAAAAGTGGCCAATAGAAATAGATGGAGCGGCATAGACGATTGGGGTTATTGGAATGATCCAAGATATAATAGCGCTTTCTACCCTTCTTATTTTGGCTGGAATAGTTGGTATAGTGGTTACTACGGTTCATCATGGTATTCTCCATTTGGCCCAAGCTATTCAATGGGTTGGGGTGGTTATAACCCATACATGAGTTGGGGTTATGGTGGAATGGGCTGGGGCTTTGACGATTTTGGATTCGGTTACGGTGGCTTTGGCTACGGCGGTTTCGGATATGGTATGGGTTATGGTGGATTTGGTGGTTTTGGTTATGGCGGATTCGGTTACGGCGGCTGGAACCCTTACTATTCAAGTTTCTACAATCCATATGGAGGCATTCATTATAATAATGGTGTTGGTGGTGGCTATATTGGTGGTGGTGGCTTTACAAACAATGGCAGACCTTATCAATCACCTCGTGTAGGTCAAGCTAGCCCTTCAGCAATTAATGCTTATAGAAATACGCGTGGTTATAACAATGAAAACAATAGTGTGAATACCACAACAGGCAATACAAGATATACTAGCAACCCAACATTGAATAGTAATTTTGGAAATTTAATGAAGCGTGTTGTTACTAGTAATACCAATACGAATTATGCTAATAGCTATGATCGTCCTGCTCGTTATTTTTCTAATAACAACTATAATGGGGGCAATCAAAATCAAACAAACAGCAGTAATAATAATAATAACAGAGCAAGCTTCCAAAGTAGTAACAATAACAATAGTGGCAATAGTAATGCGGGTGGAAGAAGTGCTGGCTTTAATAGCGCTGGTAGTTCTTCAAGTAGCCCTCGTGCCGCAAGAATACCATAAACCAATTTTAGGAACTGCTAAGTTTTGAAGTAAGTTTTTGAAGTAAGTTTTTGAAGTAAGTTTTTAAAATCAAAGTATCAATTATGAAGAAATTATTTTTTTTAATATTAATGGGATCTAGTTTAACCATCTATGCACAAGAACCTCAAGACGGTCTTCGTCTTTCTTGGTTTGCTCCCGGTGGAACAGCTAGAAGTAATGCCTTAGGTGGTGCCATGGGTTCTCTAGGGGGTGATTTATCTTCCAACCATATAAATCCAGCAGGATTAGGTTTCTATAAATCAAGTGAGTTGTTATTAACGCCCAAATTCTTAGTGCAAACTAATAATTTCACCTACAGAGGAACTAGTTCTTCCACTACCGATTCAAAATCTAATTTTGGTTCAGTAGGAATAGTATTCGCCGATGGACAAAAAAGAAACAATTGGACTAGCACTGCCTTCTCTATTACATTCAATCAAATAGCGAATTATAATAACCACTCTAGTTTTGGTGGTAAGAATAATTTTAGCAGCTTTTCAGAAAAATATTTAGAAGAATTAGTAGGTGACCAAGCCGATACCAATGCTGCCTTAGGTAATTATATTTTTGGAAGTTCACTCGCTTTTAGAACTTATTTAGTAGACACTACTGCTAATGCAAAGGGAGCTGTTACAGGCTACCAAAGCCTTGTGCCTATTTCTACTGGAGTAAACCAGTCATATGATGCTATCACTACGGGTAGCTATGATGAACTAGCCTTTGGCTGGGGTGGCAATATGGAAGATAAATTATACCTAGGGGCAAGTTTAGTTTTGCCTATGATTAATTACACCAAAAGTGTAACTTATTCTGAGGCTGATGCTACTTCTAATCCGGATAATAATTTTGGCGGTTTTGTAATAGATGAACATTTTTCTTCAAGAGGCTGGGGTTTAGGAGCCAAGTTGGGTATTATATACAAGCCTGAATCTTTTTTAAGAGTGGGTTTCACTATTCATACACCTCAAATCATTTCATTTAGAGATCAAATGAGTGCAAGCATGACTACCAATACAGAAAAGTATGCAGGTATTCAGTCGGCTAGTTCTAGTGAATTGAATAATGGATATCCTGGTACCAGAGAATATACGGTAGCCACACCCACTAAAGCAATATTAAGCACAAGTTACTTTTTTGCCTCTCCTAGCAAGCCTTCTCAGCCACTTGGATTTATTTCTGCCGATTTAGAATTTATAAACTACGCAGCTACTCGTTTTTATTCTAATAACTACGATAAAGCTACCAGCGATTATTACAATTTAATTAATAGCGCTGTTAAGGCTTCTTATAAAAACAATATTAATTTTAAAATTGGTTCTGAAATAAAAATAACAAGCAACTGGATGATAAGAGGTGCTGCTGCTTATTATGGCTCTCCTTATAAAGACGAAACGCTTAAAGCTTCTCGCATGGTATTGAGTGGCGGTATTGGATACAGAACCAATAGAAACTTTATTGACTTTACCATTGTGAGCTCAAGTACTAAAGATGCAGTATTCCCTTACCGTTTAAGTGATAAGCCTAATACTTATGCTAGTTTAACTGCTAACCAATTATTGTTTAATATTGGTTACGGTATTAGATTCTAATTCAAAATGATTTTAAATCATTGATATAAAAAAAGCCATCCCTCGGGATGGCTTTTTTGTGTAGGAATATATTAACCCTATTTTAAATCAGTTGTCTTTAATCCTTGATTCATTTTAATATCTGTATACTTTACATTTATTTTCATTTGACCCATATCGATAAGTTGCTCTGAAGAAATTTGAACGCCATTCACAGTTTGATAGCCAGTATAATATTGTTGTTGTGTTGCAGTGCCTCTTCCAGGTACCTCTTCCGATTTTGAAGTCTTTACTAATAAGAATGTTTTAGCGTCATAAAAACGGTGTGATACTTTTTTAGAAGGTGTTGTTACTTCAACATCAATGGCTTCTTTACCATCTACTTTTTCTGCACCTACAATTTTTAAACCATAGCCTTTTGCAAGGTATAATTGCTCTGGTGCAAGAGATGCAGATTCATCCAAACCTTCTTTTAAATCATCTGTAATAGGTGCTTCCTGTCCTTGTTGTGAAACAGAGTATTTACCATCTACCACTGCCTGTCTCATCATGGCCATACCGCCCATTGACATAGTGGTAACTGAATTACCTGGCATTACTATTGTTTGCTTCATTTCTAAAGACTGGCCCATTACACTGGCAGTTCCTTTTAATTGAACATCTTTCACATTATCTAAAGCTTCTTTTGAACCTACCGCTGCAATGGCTTTTTCCATTAATGCTGCAGGTGTTAAACTAGCATCTGCTTTTACTTCAGTGGGTGCAGCTACTTCATTACCCTCAATATCAAAATATTTAACTGGACCATATTTTTCTAAGCCTTTAGCAATTTGCTTTGCATTACCTACAATGACAATATGCATTTTAGCAGGGTTCAATAAAGCGGTAGCTACTTCTTGTACTTTTTGAGCGTCTACTGCTGCTAAATTAGTTAAGTATTTTTGGTAATAGTCCGCAGGTAAATGATTTACAGCAATAGATAAAGCAAAATTAGCAATCGTATTTGGACTTTCTAAAGAACGAGCAAAACCTCCCGCTAAATAATTTTTCATACGGCTTAACTCTGTATCTCCCACTTTAGTATTACGTATAATATTTAATTCATTTAATATTTCTTGAATAGAACTATCTGTTTTTTCATTTCTAACCGAAGATTCAGCACTAAACATACCTATTTGCTTACTAGGAGCAATAGAAGAATAAGCGCCATAAGTAAAGCCATGCTTCTCACGTAAGTTGGCAAATAATCTTCCAGAGAAACCACCTCCTAAAATATTATTCATCACATTAGAAGGAATATCATTGGGTGAACCTTTTAATAGATTAACAGTGGAAGCCACTGCGACCACGCTTTGAACAGAGGCTGGCCTATCCACAATGGCCACATAAGTGGAAGCAGGAAGCGCAGGCTTCTCATAAACAGGCCTTGCATAAACACCCTTGGCCCAAGTACCGAAATTCTTTTCAGCTAGCGCTTTTGCATTAGCTGGATCGATATCCCCTACAAAAATTAAATAAGCATTATTAGGTATCCAATAGGTTTTAATAAAGTTTTTTATATCTTCTACTTTTACAGCATTCACTGTTTTAGTAGTGGTAATTTCTCCAAAGGGATGATTCGCACCATAGACTAATTTCTTCATTACATTATTAGAAATAGCATCTGCATCATCTTTACTCGATTCAATACCAGAAATAATTTGCTTTCTTACTTTCTCTAATTCAATAGAAGATAAAGCGGGATGTAAAATTACTTCTGACATTAACTCCATTAATTTGGGAAAATTACTTTTTAAAGAACTTACTGAAGCTGCCCCACTAGAGGTAGATAAACTACCGCCTAAAAATTCAACGGCTTCATCTAATTCAGCTTTTGATTTAGTGGCTGTTCCTCTTTTAAGTAGTTGACCCGACATATCGGCTAGACCTGCTTTATCCCCTTCTTTATAACCTTCCACGTCTAAAGCCAATGTAGCAGTGACTTTAGGCAGTTTTGTATTCTTAACTACAAATACTTGCAAGCCGTTCGCTAAAGTAAACTTGACGGGGCTAGCCACTTGTATTAAGGGTGCCTTAGCGGGCGCAGGAGACTTAGTTCTATCCACTGTTTGTGCCATTGAAAGAAAGGGCACAGAAAATAAGAAACTGTATATATATTTTTTCATAAAATTATTTTTTGACACTTTGAATAGTCTTATTTATTTAGTTGTTTTTTCTTTTGGTAAATAATGAAGTACTACCCTATTGTCTTTATTCAAATATTTTTTAGCCACTTTTAAAACATCTTCTCTAGTTACTTTATTGTATTTCTCTAATTCGGTATTAATTAAATTCGCGTCTCCAAAATACACTTCATTATTAGATAAGCTTTCTGCAATACCTGCCATAGTTCCTTTACTATCTACTAAGTCAGTAGTAATTTGGTTTTTCACTTTTTGAAATTCACGCTCGCCCACAAGTCCTAACTTTAATCCATTCACAACGCTATCCATACTCTCTTCTAAAGTTTCTACTTTAACACCCATATTAGCAACAGTTAATGCAATAAATAAGCCATCGTCTTCATTAAAGAAAGGAACCGACTGAGCAGCTACTGCTAATTGTTTTGTATCTACCAAGGTCTTATTCATTCTAGAAGAAGCTCCTCCAGATAAAATAGTAGAGAGTACATTAAACGCATAATACTCGTCCCCACCTTGCTTAGGAGCACGATAAGCATGTAATACCGCTGGCAACTGAATATTGTCATATACATTGTCACGCACTTCCCCCCCTAAAGGTGGCTCTTTAATACTAGGTCTGTTAATAGCTAATGTTCCTTTCGCAATAGGGCCGAAATAAGCTTCAATTTTTTTCTTTAATTCAGGGATATTGATATCTCCCGCAATAGATAAAACACAATTATTAGGCACATAATAAGTTTTATAAAATTGAATGAACTCTTCTAGTTTGGCAGCATTTAAATGATCCATACTTCCAATAGGTGACCATTTGTAAGGATGTACTTTGTAAGCTCTTATAAGAATTTCATTTAAAAAAGAACCATAAGGACGGTTATCTATTCTTTGACGCTTTTCTTCTTTTACCACTTCGCGTTGTGTATTTACTCCAATTTGTTCAATTTTAGCATGCATCATACGCTCACTCTCTAACCAAAGACCAAGGTCTACTTGATTAGAGGGAAGTAGTTCATAATAAAAAGTGCGGTCTTGAGAAGTATTTGCATTTAAAGCACCTCCTGCATTGGTTACATACTTATCAAACTCACCTCTTTTGATATTATCGGTTCCTTCAAATAATAAATGTTCAAAGAAATGGGCGAATCCAGTTCTTGCAGTGTCTTCATTTTTTGAACCTACATGATAAAGTGCCGTCACTGCCACTACGGGTGCAGAATGGTCTTCATGTAAAATAATTTTTAATCCATTGGGTAAAGTATATTTTTCAAATTTGATGGTTTGGCTTTTTGCCAAAGTCCCAGTCATTAAAAAAAGACTTACCAATAGGAAGCTTCCTAGTTTTTGCATACTTAAAGTTTTAAATAAAATGTAATGAATATGCCACCATATTAGTGGCTATATTATGAAATAAAAATAACCATAATTTGGAAGGCTAGGGCATTTAATATGTTAATTTCTAAAAATATTAAACTATTGTAATAAAACCTGCTTAGGCTCAATACTATCCGCCTTAAACCAAGTGGTGGCAAGGTCTCGCTTAAACCAGGTCATTTGGCGCTTTGCGTAATGGCGGGTATTTTGTTGAATATTTTCTATGACTTTTTCAATGCTTATTTTTTGTTCGAAATAGTCCTTCCACTCGCTATAACCTACTGTTTGTAACGCGTTTAAATGAGCAGAAGCTTCTAAGCTTTTAACCTCTTTTTCCAAACCATCTTCAACCATATTCAATACTCTAGTATTAATTCTCTCATACAATTCTTCCCTAGGTAATTCAAGGCCAATTTTCACTATTTTAAAGGGTCTTTCAATGGGTTTTTTGTTTTGAAAACTTGTTATGGAAGAACCAGTTCCTAGCATTACTTCTAAGGCCCTCATTAAACGCTGTGGATTTTTTTGCTCGCCTTTTTCCCAATACTGAGGATCTTTTACCGATACTTCTTTTTGCAACCACCTCATTCCTAATTGCTCGTACTGTGTAATAATATTTTCTCGTATACTAGTCTCAATTGCTGGAATTAAATCTAAGCCCTCGCAAAATGCTTTAATATATAATCCCGTTCCTCCTACCATGACAACTGTATCCTTTGTAGTGAATAAAGCTTGCACTTTTTCCAAGGCATAATTTTCAAAATAAGAGGCATTGATATTTTCAGTAATTGAATGTGATGCAATAAAATGATGAGGTACCGCTTTTAATTCATCAGCACTGGGTCTGGCTACTCCAATATTCATTTCTTTATAACACTGACGAGCATCTGCTGAAATAATTTCTGTATTTAATACTTGAGCAAGTGCAATAGCAAAACTTGTTTTTCCTACAGCAGTAGGACCTAACACTATGTATACAGTTTTGGACATATTAATTAGCTTCTAAATTTAATTTGAAATAAGTTTTAATGGAATCAACGGGCATTTGAAAACTGCAATGGCTATATAAAATGCTAAAACGCTTCTCCTTCGAAAAACTCAGAACCAGACTCATTATCCTGTTTATTTTCAGCGTCTTCTTCTTCGTCATCATCATTGTCATCAGCATCATCACTATCATCGCCTCCATCATCAGATGCATGCGCATCTTCTTCCCCTTCTTGACCAAAACCCTCTTTGGCTTCATTTAAATCATATTTTTCTTCAATGTCTGCGAATTTTTCACCTAGTAAACCCTTGGTGCCATATTGCATAGGCCCCACTCCTTCAATACGAGATACCAGCGGATATTCAAGCGTCATATCTGCATCGGCATTTTTAACTACTTGTATAAGTTGAATTAAAAAAGACCATGACTTTACAAAATCATATTCGTAAATAAAATGTTGATTGGTATCAATTATTTCGGTGCCTATAGCTGTCTCTGCCATTAATAAAGGAGCTACTTTATAAGCACGGTCGTAGACTTCTTTACTAATTTCTCTTCCTCTTTGCCAAGTATCGTTGCTTCTATAAAAAGTGGCATCATGCTTTTGGTCAAATTCAAAAGCTTTTAATATAATTATGTGTAAGTCTTGAAAATTTTGAGTGTGCTTCACCAAAACATCACGGTATATCGCATCATCCTCTTCCCAAGAAACTCTAAATTTTAATACGGCCATTTTGGTATTTTAAAACGCTAAATTACTATTTTATTATAGGAAATAAGCCTAGTTTTTCAGCTTCTTTTAACATGAAGCCATAGGCAGCATCATAGTCATTGGGGATAAGCCCATCCAATATGGCTTCCCTAATAGCGTCCTTTATTACACCTACTTGTTTTGAAGGCTCAATAGCAAATAATTCCATGATCATCTCTCCTGTAATAGGAGGTTGCCAATTTCGAATGCTGTCTTTTTGTTCTACTTCCACTAGTCTTTCTTTGACAAAATCAAAGCCTTGTAAATAACGTTTTACTTTTATTTTATTCTTACTTGTGATATCGGCAGCGCATAGTAACATTAAGCTATCAATATCATCACCTGCATCAAATAATAATCTTCTAATAGCACTATCCGTTACCGATTCCTTCGTTAAGGAAATAGGGCGTAAATGAAGTGCCACCAATTTTTGTACCATTTTCATTTTTTCATTCAAGGGTAGTTTCAACTGCGTGAAAATTTTAGGTACCATTCTTGCGCCCACTACTTCGTGCCCATGAAAGGTCCAACCAAAACCAGTTTCAAACTTTTTAGTTTTGGGTTTGGCTATATCGTGTAATAAAGCCGCCCAACGCAGCCAGATGTCGTCACTAGTGGCGGCCACATTATCTAATACTTGTAAGGTATGTGAGAAGTTATCCTTATGCCCAATACCATCCATGGTTTCAGCCCCTTCCAATTGTAATAAAATAGGAAATATATTTTCCAGTAAACCTGCTTCTTTTAATAAATACCAACCCTTAGAAGGTACTGCGGTTTGCATTATTTTTTGTAATTCATCGGTAATACGCTCTTGTGAAACAATGGAAATACGAGCTGCCATTTTTTGAATGGCCGTGAATGTTTCAGTGGTTATTTCAAAATTTAATTGAGTGGCGAAACGAATAGCCCGCATCATTCGAAGCGGATCGTCGTCAAAAGTTTTTTCTGGAGCTAATGGTGTTCTTAAAATTTTATTCGTTAAGTCTTCTAAGCCTCCAAAAGGATCCATTACTTTTCCAAAATCATTTTCAATTAAAGAAATAGCTAAAGCATTGACGGTAAAGTCTCTTCTGTTCTGATCGTCCTCAATAGTGCCCGGACTGACCGATGGTTTTCTACTTTCTCTAGCATAACTTTCTTTTCTAGCGCCCACAAACTCAATCTCAATAGTATCTAATTTCACCTGCGCTGTTCCAAAAGTTTTAAATAAAGAAACTGGAGGTCTGGGGGTGAATTGATTAGCAAAGGCGGTAGCTAAGGCTAGGCCATCTCCAATACAAACTATGTCTATATCCTTAGTGGGACGATTCAATATTTTATCGCGCACAAAGCCACCTACTGCAAATGCAGGTGTATTCAATAAAGCAGCTTGTTTAGCTACAATATTAAATATAGATTCTTCTTCTTGTGTAAATTGAATTTGCATGGCTACAAAAGTACTAATGTTGGGCCATTTGTAGCAATGGGGCTATTAATTGAGCATTTTCAATGGTTTTGGCGCAATTAAAATGGCCCAAAGGACACTGCTTCTTGCCATGTAAACCACAGGGGCGACAGTTAAGTTTTTGCTGGGTTTCTACTATAAAAGAATTTGTAGATAAAGGGCCAAAACCAAAAGCAGGAATAGTAGAACAATAAATGGCCACCACGGGTGCATTCACAGCTGAACAAAAATGTAATGGAGCAGAATCGTTTACATAGTTCATAACTGCTTTTTGTTGTAAAGCCGCAGATGCTAAAAAACCTAATGCTCCACTTAGGTTAATTATTTTTTTTGAAGCAGTTTTAGTACTGGAGGTATTAGAAGTATTGGAGGTAATTGAAGTATTGGAAGCTTTTGAATGCAAGCTTACTAATTCATTTATAATTTGATCGCCAAGGGCTTTATCTGAAGGGCCCCCTAAAATATAAATAGGACCTTCAAAATTTAATTCATTCATTAAACTTACCCATGCAGTCAAAGGAAATTGTTTAGTAAACCAAACAGAAGCTGGCGCAATGGTTATATATTTTTCTGTTTGATAAATTTTTACTTTTTCGTAGTCGGCTTTTGTTGGATATAATTTAGGCATGCAAAGTTTCAATGCACCCAATGATTCTATTAATTTATGATTTCTATTTATTTCATGTACTTCAGTCTTTGAAATTTCACCTACTAAAACATCCTGATTTAGTATAGCTAAATCATGCTTTACTTTATGAGTAAATAAAAATGAAAAGGGGTTTTTATCAAAACCAATGGTAATAGTGGCGTTAGATAAAATGGTCCACAAACCAGTAGCTGTAAACCTTTGGACATTTATTAATAGTTCATATTTTTTCGCTCTAATTTTTTTTAAAATACTTAGCCAATTCAAATATTTACTATTTTTTTTATCCCAAACAATAAGTTCTGAAATAAATGGATGCTCGTTAAATAAATTTTCATTCCCTTTTCTCACCACTACATCAATAGCTGCCTGAGGGTACTGCTGATGCAGCGATTCTATTAAGGCAGTAGCTAGCACTACATCACCAATAAAGGCAGTTTGTATAACAAGTATTTTTTGCATGGATAATTTTAAGGACGAATAATAATTAAATTTCCGGCTTCATCCCATTTTACTATGGAAGAAGGCATTTGTATACTGGTTTCTTCCTGCCTATGCTTCACCACGTATTGAACGCCCTGTTTAATTTCTATAGATATATCTGCAAAACATAAAGGTGTGGGGTATCCAGAAATATTGGCAGAAGTACTTACAATAGGTTTACCCAATGCTTTCATTAAATCTTTACAAAAAGCGTCCTTGGTAATTCGAATGGCCACCGACGCGTCTGCTGCTACTAAATTTTTGGCAAGGTTAATGGCCTTTTGATAAATGACGGTGGTGGGTTTATGAATACCTTTTATGTAATCAAATATTTGTAAATTATTATCTGCGACATAGTGGGCAATTTCGGCTTCATCAGCTAATAATACTATCATGGCCTTGGTATCTACTCTTTTTTTTAGGGCAAATATTTTTGATACCGCTTCGTCATTAGTAGCATCACAACCAATACCCCAAACAGTATCGGTGGGATATAAGATGAGCCCCCCTTTTTGAAGGGTAGCTAAACATAATTGTATATCTTCTTCATAAACAAACATGTTGCAAATTAAACAATCCCCTTTAAATAAATTCAGCTTAGTTATTCAGCTTAGTTATTGTGTAAAATTAATTAAGCTTAATAAAGGTCTAGTTTGTAAATTTGTTCAAATTAAAAAAATGGAATTAAAGAACAAAATAGAAGCTGCTTTTGCCGATCGTGGTTTATTAAAAGACGTTAATTACAGTGCAGCTGTGCATGCAGTTATTGAAGAAGTAGACAAGGGTCGTTTAAGAGTGGCCGAACCCATTGACGGAAAATGGATAGTGAATGAGTGGGTAAAACAAGCTATTTTATTATACTTTGGTATTCAACCTATGCAAACCTGGGAGCTTGCCCCTTTTGAGTTTCATGATAAAATGTTACTAAAATCGAATTACGCTGCATTAGGTGTAAGAGCTGTTCCACATGCAGTCGCGAGATATGGCGCTTATTTAGCCAAGAACGTAGTTTTAATGCCTAGTTATGTAAATATTGGGGCCTTTGTAGATGAAGGCACTATGGTGGATACCTGGGCGACTGTGGGAAGCTGCGCACAAATTGGTAAAGGGGTGCACTTAAGTGGGGGTGTTGGAATAGGTGGAGTTTTAGAACCCTTACAAGCCAGCCCTGTCATTATTGAAGATGGCTGTTTTATTGGAAGTAGATGTATTGTGGTGGAAGGAGTGCATGTTGAAAAAGAAGCGGTATTAGGTGCCAATGTGGTTTTAACCCAAAGCACTAAAATTATAGATGTGAGTGGTGCTAGCCCTATTGAATACAAAGGGCGTGTACCCGCTAGAAGTGTTGTTATACCTGGGTCTTATAGAAAAACCTTCCCTGCTGGCGATTACCAAGTTAGCTGTGCTTTAATCATTGGACAAAGAAAGCCAAGTACCGATTTGAAGACTAGCTTGAATGATGCCTTGCGCGATTTTAATGTTGCAGTGTAAATATCCTATTTATCTTAGAATTTTCTCTAAGTTCCAAGTCTTCCTAAAAAAGTTTGGGGTGACCAGGACAAGTCCCAATCACCCCGATTACCCTTCCCCCAAAGGATAAAAAGTTTAAAATATTGATATATTTAATATTTCATTAATATACCAACCTTCATAATGTAAATATGCATGCAGATTAGACTTTGTTCCAAATAAATAGTAAACTAAGTAGTGAAATAAATATTTTATACTTAAAATATTTATTAACAATATTATACATATTTATGAATTATAAAATATGAATAAAAACAAATAAGTAAATTTCTTATTATAAATTTTCTACTATATTAGCAGTATGAAATTTTCTAGAATAATACTTTGTTTAGCTTTAATAATTCATGCTAGCCATTCCTATACACAAGAAAAAAAGGTAATTAACCCATTGCAAGAGCAAGAAATTGCCTTGCTTAATATTATTACAGCAGATAGTATTAACCCCTTAAACATACAACTAAATAGTACCCTGTTTAAATTTGGCCTAGATACCAAAACTTTCAAAGACATTGCCCTTGTAAAAAAGGGAAAAGAAATCTGGATACAACCTTTAGGTTCTGGCAGTTTATATAAACTAGCTAAGAACAAAAGCAGCTATGCTTTAATAAGAATTGATTCCACCGTTCACTCAGGGGTAAACTACAAATCATTTACATTCCACCTAAATGACACCCTATTTCAGTATGGTGGTGCTGGCTTTTGGCATATGCGAGGCATTATGACTTATTTCAGTCCTAAGACACATGAGTGGGAATTGTATCCAAGTAATATTATTGTCAATGGCTATGACGATTATATAAATATTATTAAATATAAAGTAGATGCTGAAGCAAGTAAGTTATACACCACTAAATCCTTAGCCTATACCAACATGCCGAAGGATTTTTCTATCAATGCTATTGATAGCTGTTTTGAATTTGATTTTCATAAAAATACCTGGACAAATTTAGGTGCCATTAACCCTATATTAAATAACACTTTACAGACAGCTACTTATTATAATTATAACATAAACGAAATACTTGTTTTTCAAAACTATCTCGACTATTATTGGATTGACTTTGGCAAAAACGAGTATGGGAAAGTGAAGCCTAATTCAAACGAAAGAATGAAGCAAACTTGGCTAAGTTTATATAGCACCAAGGAGTCTTATGAATCTCTCCAATTTAATTTGGGCAGTACTGCTTATTTAATCAAAATAACAGCCGGTAACAAACTTAGCTATGCTACTTATCAAATCAATGCCGATGATATAGATAGAAGTACTATTCAATATGTTTACAAAGTGGAGAACCCTTTAGCCCAGTTTTTCTTCAATAAAGCTATCCCTTACTTTACCCCCAGCGTTTCTATTACCATTCTCGTAGCATTTGGTATTTTTTTCATAGTGTATAGACAAAGAAAGAAAAGAGTACCCAAAGAAGTGACGGCAAGATTAAATTATAATTTTTATCATTCCCTTTCAGTTATTGAGAAGGAACTCTTACAAGTACTTTATAAAAATCACCAAAAAGGAGACTCTATTTCTACCAAGGTTATTAATAAAATAATTGGAGTGCAGAATAAGGATGTATTAACTCAAAATAAAAGCAGAAGCGACCACTTTTTAAAAATTAATCAGAAGTATAAACTATCCACCCAACAGCAGTTGCCCTTAATTGTAAAAACAAGAGACAGCATTGATAAAAGGCAGTATAACTATGGCTTAGAGCCTAGCTATATAGTGTATTTAGAAAAGATGATTGAATCGGAAAAAGCTATGTTTGAGGAGTAAGAAATAGTAGTAAGAAGAAATATTGTATGAAAGTATGTGCCAATGTAATTGAGTAGTAATTTATACAACGAGCAAGCTACAGCCTCTTCTTGCACTTGCGTCTAGTCTACCAAGAACGGTAAAGCTACCGTCTTCAAAAACCTCTCCTATATCTTCAGTTGCAATAAAGGAACAACTGTAAATATTCGCAAGGTCAATAATATGCAGTACTCCTCTTCCCGTTTCTTTAATAGCGGTTGGGTCCTCTTCCTCTGCTACCATTACCTTCATCCAAGGCGGGCATTTAAATACCCCTTCTTTAATGGCATAGGCCTGACTTAATAACTCCGTCATTCCATATTCAGAATGAATATTAGCAACACCTAAATTATCCGTTAATAATTGATGTAATTCATTTCTAGTTAATTCTTCTTTTCTACCTTTCATTCCACCTGTTTCAAGTACAATCGTGGACTTTAATTTTTGTGGATAGGCTATTGCAAAATCGGTTAAAGCAAAACTTACTCCTATAAACCAAACTTTTTGTTTTTGCTTTTCTAAATCCTGCAATACTTCATTCAACTTTGTAAAATCATCTAAATAAAAACCGCTTTGCGCATGGCCTGATGCTTTTATTAATTTATCTACCATATATACCAACGAAGAATGTTTTCTTTCTAAATAAGAAGGTAGTAATCCAATCACACAATAATCTGTAGGGTTGCCATAAAATAATTCAAACCCATCTAGAAAACTTGATTCATACAAACTTAAGTCCTGCACCCAATGATGACTTTTTACATCCTGTGTAGTACCACTACTTTCAAATAAATTGACTGGCTTCTCTCCAATGAAAATATCTTGCGTTTTAAAAAAAGAAATTGGTAAAAAAGCAATGGCAGATGATTTATTTAATTCCACCCACCTTTTATACACTGGGTTATGTGCTGCCTGCCAATTAAAAATTATTTTACTTGTCTCCCAAAACTGATCGGGGGCAAGCTCCCATAACTTATTTGTATCTAAAGGTGGCTGAAGCAAAATGATATCATTTATTTGCACAAAAGTATCAATAAATAATCAAGAAAAGGGGAAAGAAAGCCTGTTTCAAAATAGCCCAATTAGTGTTATCTTGCAGGAGTCAATTTTAAACACATTTTATGGCAAAATCAAGC
>Ga0209596_1000887_pt1 | contig 26715 bp, 36 predicted proteins | sample M_130807_MF_Meta_FD_187314 | JGI IMG/M metagenome (GOLD analysis project Ga0209596, IMG submission 187314) | Freshwater microbial communities from Lake Montjoie, Canada to study carbon cycling - M_130807_MF_MetaG (SPAdes) (version 2) | ecosystem: Environmental > Aquatic > Freshwater > Lake... | reverse complement strand
AGCAAGAGCTGCATCATACATCTTATTAAATTGCGCAGCAACAGGCGCATACATCTGTCCACCAGTATTAACTTTGGCTAAAACTGTAGGTGCTAACTGACCATTCTTATATTGTTTAAGAGCAGTTGGAACAACTAGCTTTATGTAGGGGTATTGACTCATATTTTATCGTTCTCCTATTTATAAATTATACCTTGTTTATTGATATTAAACCAAATTTTATTGCTTTTTGACCTCGATCCCAACAAAGGCTTCATTAATTTCATCCATAGTTAGTTTACCATCAAGAGATGCTCTTGCTAGTTTAATGAATACTTCAGAACATGCTGTAAACCCAGCAAGAAGAGCAGCCTTCCAGACAGGGATTTCTCCAAGCATAGAAGCACCACCAATAATTGGTAAAGAGGAGACAATAAAAACTGCTCCTACTCTTTGTGAAATTGTTTTAATTTTATTCATATTATTTCCCCTCCTTCCTTATAAGAACACCGAATAGGTGAACTGATAGTGCAATAATGCTTATATAGATTCCATACTTTTTAACATCACCAGAGAGCGTAATAAGAACTAATGCTGTTCCAGCGATTGTCCAAGCCAAAGAATGGCTTTCACTAATTAATTTCTTTATAATATTTTTCACTTTTTTCTCCTTCCATTGCTGGATTCTGTCTTGCTAGATTGAGGCGCTGGCATGGCTGATGCCAATACTGCGCCAACTGCGACAACGACTCTTCTTTCGGCTACAGAGATTTCTGAACCGATTGGGGCATAATTATCAAAAGCCCCATCAAAAACATTTATTTCTGCTTCAAAAGAAGATCTGACTTCTTCTGGCGCATCTTGAACAGCATCAACAATTGCTTGACCTTGCTCGTCGGTCAAATCACCGACAGCGACTTCAGCAAAAATCTCTGATGCTTGATCACCTGTGATAGAACTTAGGACTTCAGCACTTGTTGAAATACTCAATGCTTGAGTTTCATCAATGCCGTTTTCAATAATTGAGTTAACTGCTTCTTGAACTTGATCATCTGTAACTGTATCGCTACCCAATACATCAATAAGACTATTGAAAGCTTCTTCAGATAATGGGTTATCTAAAATTGCACCAATAACAGACGCAAATTCTTCATCAGATAATTCCTCATCAAAGACTTGACTAACCAATTCTGCAAAGCCCTCATCTGATAACGGCTGGTCAAATATTGATTCAATAACAGCATTAAACTGTTCTTGGCTAAGATCTGAGTCAAGCAAGTCAGACGCTATACTCAGTAACTCTTCTTCTGACTCGGCATTACCTAGAGCCTCATCTACTACAGAAGCAATTTCTTCCGCTGTTAGGTTTTCATCAGTAATGTCATTTACTAGATCTTGGTTGTCTGTTGGCTCATCAACAATTATATCCACAGGGATATCCACAGGCTCATCTACAGGTTCCTCTACAGGTGTTTCAATGGTTGTTTCGGGGGTTGTTATTTCTTCTTCTGGTACAAGAACTTCTTCTGGTTCAGTAATTACTGTAAGAGTGGTCTCAGGCGATTCTACGGTGGTCTCAGGCTCAATAAATGGGGCTTCCGTAGTTGATGTCGTTGGTGTTTCCGTAGTTGTTGAAGTAGTAGTTTCTATTTCTGGTTCAGTGGTCTGTACGGTAGTACTGCTGGATGTTGTAGTGTCAGGAATAGTAGTAGAGGGAGTAGTGCTAGTAGTGCTAGTGGTAGCAACGTCAGTAGTAGTAGTTTCTTCAATTGGACCTCCTGTTGTTGTAGTTGTATTACTTTGTAACCCATTGAATGACAATTCGTATTGAATATTCCAAACCCCAGAAGGATCAGATCGCCAAACCTCAGGTTCATAACAGCATGTTGATGCTCTTAGACGATAATTACCTGCACCAATATCCATCTCAATATTTGATTGCAAACCATAAAAGTCATCATTGGTAAATAGTAACTCACCAGTATCAGCATTATAAAGCCAAAGTTGGGGATCTGACAAAAATGTATCAGATTGATATGTTCTTGCCAAAAAATGTGTTGGTTCTGAATACGAAAAAAAGAAATCTGTTGGTTGAGTAATAATTTCCACCCCAGAAGCCGCAGCCTGTGTGGGCAGAAAGGACATGACAGCCAAAGTTGTTGGCAGAAATCTTAAAATTTTTCTAGTTAAATTAAACATCTAATCAACTCCTTATCTATTATAGATTAGAGTTGATTATTTATATAGTTTAAAAGTTAATCTTAAAAGTTAATTATTTCTTAAGCACACAAGTCATCAGGTCAAACCATTACCACTAATAATCCATGATGTTGAAGTAGTCTTAACAGCAGTTGCCATCCCGAATGGGGCAAGAGTTCTAGAACCAGTTGTTCCAGGGCCAGCAAGATACATGGTATCCGTTGTAATTGCAATGGTAACTGTTGCACCTGTAGCTGCAACAAACGTAATAGTTGTGCCAACAGGCATAGCGATATTTGAATTTGCAGGAATGGTTATTGTGCGAGTCGCAGTGGAATAAATATGTTTTCCAGCATCAGCAGCAACAACTCCATAAGCACCTGTGGTGGTAGCGTTTTGAGGTAGACCCATGTAACCAATACCGTTAGCACCATTTGTTGTTGTTGCTTCACTAGGGCTACCAGTAATAGTTGCTGTCGTAACAGTACCAGTGAAAGTTGGACTAGCAAGTAAGGCTACTGTTCCAGAACTATTAGGTAATGTAATAGTTCTATCAGCGGTGGGGTCCGTAACACTCAAGGTTGTTTCAAAGCCATCGGCAGTTGCACCTTCAAAAACAACCGACCCTGTTAGGGCAATATTGCCTGCAACATCTAGTTTTTCGGTTGGGCTAGATGTACCAATGCCCAGATTACCTGCCAAATAGTTTTGGGCGGTACCGTTCATGTATAGGTTGTAACGGTTGGTAGCACTTGCAATAACACCTTGAAAAGCGTAAGCGTTTGTAACAACGGCAGTACCACCAGTAGTTGGAGCACTAAGTGTATCCTCAGCACGAAAACCTACAACAGTACCAATAGAGGAATCAGTAGGAACTACTCCCAAAAGAGCCAAATACTGATATGAAGTGCTTGCTGACATTCCTGCTGGATAAATGGGTCCGTTCCAAACACCACGATAGTTGAGCATTGTTGACACGACAGTTCCGTTCAACAATAATGCTGCGCCCGTTGCGCCAGTACCAGCACCCGTACTAGCAATACGAAGTCCATAACCAGCAATAGCAGTACCGTTAATACATACAGCATTGTTGGTTGAGTCAACTTTGAAAGTGTTCGTATCGACTGTTAGGTCGCCAGTAATGGTCAAAGAAGTTAAAGTACCTACAGAAGTAATGTTTCCTTGAGCAGCAGTTGTTACAGTTCCAGCAGTACCTGTAGTATTTTGATTTAATGTAGGGATATCCGCAGCAAGTAATGCTCTAAAAGTTGGAACTCCATCAGAACCACTAGGGGCTGACAAAACAAAGTTAGCAGTCTTAGATGCATATGGGTTAAGAGTATCACCATAACCCGAAGTCAAAGAAACAGTTGCAGACGACCCTTCTGCCGGGGTATGTGAAACAGAAACAGGACTTGTACCAGATATACCAGACATATAATTACCCGAAGTATCAGTACCAAGAGTAATATTAGACTTCAAAAAATCTACAGTAGAAGCCCCGGTTTTAAAGTACAGTTTCCCATCAGCATAATTTAAAGCAAGTTCGCCATATTGCAAAGAAGCAGCAGAGGGGACATTAGCAGCCGTACCACTATTTTTAATTTTTATGGTATTAGCCATTTGAACCTCTTAGAAAGTTCCACCATCAACCGTAGTTGTATCAAGGGTGATACCACTAATACTACCACCAGTGATAGTCACATTGTTTGAGTTTTGGGTAGAAATTGTTCCAAGACCTAAAGTTGTTCTAGCAGTAGTAGCATCGGAGTCATCAAGTAAAGTTCTCATGAATGATGACAGAGTAGTTGTAGAAGCAGTACCAGAACCAGTAAAATAAGGTAGAGCATCAGCAGTACTAGTTAGACCAGCAAGAGCAGCAAGTTCAGCATCATAAGCCTGAACGTTTGTACCAATTACTAAACCAAGAGCACTACGAGCTCCAGCAGCATCAGTTGCGCCAGTACCACCCTTGTTCAAAGCAATAGCAGTTGCGCTCCAAGTACCAGTAGTAACAGTACCAAGTGAGGTGAGGCTGGAGTTGAGAACTCCTCCGCCAAGTGTTGTTGCGTCAAGCACTGTAGTGCCAGCAATCTCATAGGACTTGCCAGTAAGAATATTTAAATTTTCTGAGGAAGTCCACGCATCAGTAGCATCGACCCAGTTAAATGTTTTATTAGTTGTACCTCTAAGAGTGATACCACCACCATCAGCAGTAGTATCAGTTGGCGTAGCAATTGAACCCAACTCAAGATTCTTGTCATCAACAGTAATAGTCGTACTATTAACAGTTGTAGTTGTACCGTTGACAGTCAAGTTGCCAGTAATAGTTGTATTACCACCAATTGATAGATCATTTGTTACAGTAACATCACTAGGTAAGCCAATAGTTACAGAACCTGTCGAGGCACTAACTTCAATTTCACTTGCTGTACCAGTAAGACCTGTAACACCAGCATTTGTTACTGTGAAAGTACCGCCTTCAACACCAGTATTAGATAAAGTAATTCCAGTACCAGCCGAAATTGAGCCAACATAATCACCAGTGGTGTCTGTGCCTAAAGCAACAGAGTTAGCAGCAACAGCTGCAGTAAGAGTTGCACTACCAAGATTAGTAATGGTAACATTACCAGTTAAATCCCCGCCCAAAGTAATAGTGAAGTCAGCAACATCAAGATTCAACTTAGCATTAGCATCATCATAAGAAGCACCAATACCGCTATGAGTACCATTCGTAAACAAAGCAGCAGCAGCGTCTTGAGCTGCCTCATTAAAATCAGTTACAGCAGTAGAAGCAATACTAATAGCGGTATTGGAAGCAGCAGTTAAACGACCATAAGTGTCAACTGTAAAAGAACCACTATGCGTTGCATTTCCGTGTGACCCAGCAGATACACCAGTGGTTGTCAAAGAAAGATCCACAGCGCCATCGCCAGCATCGTCGTAAGCAGCAGAGATACCAGTATGAGAACCGTTAGTTACTAGCTGAGCGCCAACAACATCTTGGATAGTTTCACTGCTGATAGAAATACCAGATACGGCACTATCTACATAAGCAGTAGTAGCAACAGCGTTGGAGTTGTTAAGAGCAGTTTTTGTTGTAGCAGTAGCATTTGACCCAAGACTTACAAGACCAGAAAAAGTCTTATTACCAGAAATAGTTTGAATACCAGTGAGGGTGAGAAAAGCACCATCTCCACCAATAGCAATAACCGTATTAGCGTTACCACTAACATCAGTTCCAAGACCATAATAAAGAACGCTGTCTACTTCGTTAAACGCTAGTTCAGCATTCTTTAATGAGGAAGGTGCACCAGCAGCCCCAGAAGCCCTTCTTTTAATTCTAATTGTATTAGCCATTAATAATTCCCCCCATTGACCGTCATCCCCGTAGAGGGGTGAACATGGTCTGACCTTGCAGCGGTAACAGCACTTCCGACACTACCCACATTGGCTAACTCCATTGGAATAACATCAGAAAAACTTATACTTACTGGCAATGTAATTGTAGCAGAGCTTGTATTCAAAACCGTAATATCACCAGTAGCACTACTATTTGACATTAACTGGACAACAGTGATCTCACCAGAAGACACGGTAACAGACGTTACATCATACGTATCACTAGTCAATATACTTACATCTTGACCATCAACAACCAAAGATGTTAAATTGGACTGGGTTCCTACAGTGACATTGGTAGAATCAGTGAGACTAGATACATTAAGAATACTAGTATCTGTAGATAATAAAAGAGTTGTTATGTCACCCGGCACGTGTAACCTCTCCTTGAACCGTTGCTTTCCCAGCTATCAAAGTGGTAATAATCGTACTATTAGTCTCTTGAAGATCATAATAATACACACCGCCTCTAATATTGGAACTTACATTTGGTAGCAAGGAGAATTGCATAACTCCATTAGGGCCATCTGTTATTTGTGTTGTGAAAGTAGCAACAACGGTATCGGAAGTCTTAGTTTTCCGAACTTGACCTGAATAAGACCTAGTAGATATATTGATATTTGCATTAGCACTATTACGGAGCCTAACTTCATGTACATAAGTATCTCCTTGATAAATGATAATATTTCTTTCAGCAGCCATAATTATACCTCATTTAATAATACCCGAATTACAGCCTATTAGCAATTGTTATTCTCCTGTTGTTTATTGCGCCATTCTATAAACTCTTCCCAAAGATTGGGTTCAGTTGTTGCTAACGAGTATGGAATATGTCGGTCTTCAATAATTTCCGTTGGGTCACCATCAATGTCGCGCAAAGCAAACACGCAATAATAAATAGTTTCATCTTCTAACGCCGTAAACTTGTGATTTAATCCTTTTCGGATAACAATAAAGGTTGGGGCAACAAATGTCTTTGATGGGTATTCGCCAACCTGAACTTCAACGGAACCTTTTACGAGCAATGTCACATGGTCGTGCTGGTGCGCGTGACCACCATTGTTGTCCCCCATTAACTCCATAGTATTTTGGCGAACCCAAATATTCCCTACAAAACCTAAATCTTCATGTAACATTTTCATCATCTCCAAATGTATAAACAGTAGTGTTTTCTTGACTTGTTGGCGGAATCATATTGGGGTTAAGTTGACGAGGATTTCGGATAGGTGCTTTGAACACATCCAGTGTCTCATCATAAGTAAAACCAATCCCAGCAAAACGACCTCTGAAGTTTCCGTTATAACTTGTTTGTACCCAACGACCACCAAAAGTTTCTACAAACCAATCGTAGCCCTCGTTAGGCATATCGTTGTCTCCGACAAGCACACGGATAACAACATTGTTTTCATCTAATTCAGCAAAATGACTCATAGCAGATACCTCACAATAACTACACCTGAACCGCCCGAAGACGGAGTGAGTTCAATTGACCCAAAGTTGTTATTGTAACTTCCGCCTCCGCCTCCACCACCTGTGTTTGTCGTACCTGCAACAGCATAAGAGAATGTACCACTAGAAGGGCGAGCACCTCCCGTACCACCACCAGTAGTACCACCGATTCCTGCATCACCATAAGCAGAATAAGTTTGCCAAAAACCTCCTCCACCTCCTCCGCCACCGCCAAAGGACTTAAAGGAGTTCCAAGTAGAACCACTACCTCCAGCGCCACCGTTTTCCTTGTAGTTATTGCCACCATCATTACCTGATGCACTAAACCCATTTGAAGATGTTCCAGCACCACCAGGAGCGCCTAGACCATTAGTATTTGTTCCACCTGAGAAAAGGCTATTTGCACCGCCTGCTGATGCAACAAACTTATCTGCCCCAATACCACCACCGCCACCATTTGCTGAAATACTCACAGATGGTGATGCTCTTACGATAGACGAATTTCCTCCACTGATACCTTCAGTGCGATTGCCTGCTCCACCACTACCAACAGTCACAACATATGTCCCTGAAACAGCAGAAAAAGAAGATGATAGAAACGAACCAGCCGCACCACCGCCACCGCCATTAATGATAGTTTCAAATGAAGAGTAGAAGAACGCTCCGCCTCCACCGCCTCCACCTGCTACAACGAGAGTCTCAACAGTCTTGGAACCCGAAGCAACAATAAAGTCTCCTGAAGCGTTAAAAGTATGGTAACGATAACCACCGCTATCTGTAGTAGTACCACCAGTAGCAGAAAAAGCAACGGCACCTTTCATGCTCCCAATTAAGCCAGCAAGTGCACCAGTCATTAGGTCAAGCCGTTCCCGCTAATAATCCATGCTGTTGAAGCAATCTTAACAGCAGTAGCCATACCAAATGGGGCAAGAGTTCTAGAACCAGTTGTTCCAGGGCCAGCAAGATACATAGTGTCAGGGGATGTAATCGCAATAGTTACTGTTGCACCCGAACCAGCAACAAACGAAATAGTTGTACCAATAGGCATAGCAACATTAGAATTAGCAGGAATAGTTGCTGTACGAGTTGAAGTAGAATAAATGTGTTTTCCAGCATCAGAAGCAACAACTGCTATATTACTAGTCAAACTAGCATTCTGAGGCAGACCCATGTAACCGACACCACTAGCGCCAGTTGAAGTTGTTGCAGCAGTAGGACTTCCAGTAAAATTTGTAGCAGTAACAGTTCCAACGACATGCAGTGCTGTAGAGGGTGTAGTAGTACCGATTCCAAGACTGCCTGCCAAATAGTTAGGTGCAGTACCACTCATATATAGGTTGTAACAGTTGGTAGCATTTGCAATATCGCCAAAGAAACCGTAGTTGTTAGTAGCACCAACTACGCCGTTTTCAACGAAAAACCCATATTGATTGACGACAGTTGACCCACCACCCAAAGCAACACCAGCAGCAGTAAAATGAGACAAAGTAGTTAAGGTAAAACTTGTTGCTGCTGTTGACAAAGCAGAATAATAACCTGTTGCTGAACTTGTAGTTGTGTTTGGAATTGTTCCTTCACTTCTAAATGCTTGTGTCACAGAGCTTGAACTTGGGAGAGTGCCGCTAACAAATACTTTGACATAAGCAGGGTTTGTCCCGCCAATACCAACAGCACCCGATGAGTCAACCTTAAACTGTGATGTTCCACCAGAGTTCTGAACATCAAAGAAATCACCTGATTGTGTTGCGTGACCTTTAACGACGAACGCTTTATCGGCAGCAGTTGTGTTTGTAATCTGTGCCATCGCACCACTAGTAAGTGTTGCACCAACACCCAAGCGACCTAAAAGATGGTTGGGTGCAGTACCATTCATGTATAGGTTATAACGGTTAGTGCCATTAGCTATGTTGCCCTGAAAACCATAAGCAGTAGTGATAGTTCCGCTAGAGTTTGAACCTACGGCACTTGATGCAAGAAATCCTACGCTAGTGGAAAGCGTTGTGCCAAGACCAATTGAAAAAGGGTTAGCATAAAAATGAATTAATTGAGTGTATGTGTTTGAACCTGCTGGAAGTGCTGGCAAGGACCAAAAACTTTTATAATCCAACATTGTTGATGAAAGTGTTTGTCCTGCTGCTACTCCAGAACCTGAAGCACTAGAATCTGTAGTACCGCCAATAATTAGTTTAGTTCCAGCAGAAGATGTTGTGCCAATACCAACTTGACCATCGGAATCAATACGCATACGCTCACTAGGAATACTTGAACCAGAAGATGTTGTAGAAAATATCAAACGACCAGGCATAGCACTGTTTGCAACCGTTCCATCGCAAGCTGCAGAAATTCTTGCACCCTCAACAAACTTTGTTCCATCAGTTCCACCAAATTGTATAGCTGCAAAACCATCATTATTTACTACAGCAGTATAGTCGCCAACAGTAGTTCCCCTAGACTTTCCAAAAGTTGCAAATACAGGGTTGGCATCTCCTGACCACATAAACCCACCAACAGAACCAGTGAAAATATCAAAAGCGTAAGACGCAAATCTAGGATTGGAGTTGTAGGGTCCAAAAGACATACCTGTATTAATAGTGTTTCCACCTGCTCTTACGGTACCACTCCCAGTAATTACAAAAGGTGTACTGTCGGGGTTCGCTGAATCCTCAACTAACAACGTATTACCAGTACCAGTCTGAGTAATACGAACAAGTTCTGAAGAACTAGAGCCTTCAACTGTTAAATCTGTTAAAAGTGATTGACCTTCTACGGCAAGATAGTTAATCATTTACTACCCCAAATATTCAACACCAGTAATTGTAGTAGTAACATTACCAGTATGACTCATATAGATTGAGTATCCATTACTTAAAATAAGATTAGTATCAATTTGAACAACATTACTGGCTGGAATAGATAAAGTACTTATATAAAGATTATTTTCCGCAGCAGAGCCAGCTGGTGCAATTATGTTAATAGTAACTGTTTTAACAGTAGTTGTATTCGCATTACAGACACTAATATTTTTTACAATAGTATAATTACCAGAAGTGCTGTTGGCAGTATAAACGTTAGCAGCACTAGTATTTCCTATAAAAAGAGTTTTTGGTGTTAAAGAAGCCATTTATATCCCCACCCATAAAAGAACTTGAGTATCATAAGTTGTAGTATTCATATCCTGAATACTAGTCGCATCAAGAATATGATCAACAGTTGCATTATTGCTATGAGCAACAGCAGCAACACCATCATACCCCCTGCTAGAAACAGTTAAAGTATTTGCTGATCGCGAAGCAATAAGAATCTTTTCTTCACTAAGAGTACCACGATCAATAACAATAACAAAATCATTTGAAGAACCCGTTGGGAAAGTAGAACCATTAGTCAAACTAATAGAAGTAGCACTATTGCTAAGACTAGCAGATAAAGTAGTTGAAACTACATTGCCTAAAAATTCTCGTCTTTCCATATTAGTCGAGGCTAACCACCAAAGCACCAGAAGCAATTCTAATTGAGTCGCCAGCCGTAACAGTACGGCTAGATGTTAAAGTACCCCAGTAGAGAAAGTTGCCTGCTGTATTGGCATCAAGAATTGCTACAGCAACAACAGTAGCTGCTGGCATAGTATTAAAATCAACGTTAGTATTATTACTTGTTGAACCAGAAGATGCAGCACTAAAAGTAATAGTTTGACGTGCATAAGAACCGCCAGTTACTTCTGTTCCACCACCTGTATCTGATGGGGCTACAGTATAAAGTGCAGCATAAACAGTTGTTGGCTTAGTGAACGTTGTAGTACCAAGCGAATGGTCAATTAACTTATTTTCCAAATAATTAGATGCGGAACCCGCCATTATTAACTCTCCTCAGCAAGTTGTTCAAGCTCCAATTGATCAGGAAGTCTAAAATTATCTAATGTTAAAAGATGATCCGCTTCCTCAATTGGGATTTGATGAATTCTTTGCTCTTGTGAAAACTGATACCCAGTAGGTGTAACATAGCCATAGCCAGAAGAAAAGTAAATAAACTTATATCCGGGCTGTGCTACTGCAACATCAAAATCTCTATCGTTCTTTTCTTTTGTGATCTTAGGAGCAGCAGCTTTTTTAGGAGCAGCAGCTTTCTTTGCAACTGGCTTTTCATCAGTTGTCTCAGCATTTGTGTCGGTTGATTTAATAACATTATCGGTCATAGTATAAAATTGTACCACATATTTTATTCAATACAAAGCAAAGAACCCCAGTTTTCACTGAGGTTCAAAGCCGAACGTTTTAATTGTAACTATAACGCCCTAAGGTATTAGAGAGTACGAAGCTTGACATTCTTTGCGATTACATACGAGTCAGCATTCTCAATATTGGATGCAACTCTCATGTACTGTGTGTACTCAATGGTGTCAGTCTTTGGCTTGAACTGACGGTACACGGTGATGTCGCGATGGATACCGATAACACGGTTGTTCGGGAACGTAAGTTCCACATAACCATGTGAACCAGCAGCACCAGAGTAGTCACCAGTAACAGTTTCAGGCATCAAAGGAACTTCCACCAACGAAATACCGAATGGCGAAAGACCAGTAGAACCAGGACCACCATTTCCACGCATTGAGCCTTGGAAATAAGCAGCATCACCTGCAACCGAAGCAGGTGATGGAGCACCAGCAGTAGCAAGAGTAGCCGAGTTCGGGTTGCTCAAACTGTAGATTGAGTCCTGAACAACGCCTGAACCAGAGAAATACTTCAGTTCATTACGGCGCTGCAAGTACTTGGTCGGCAAGTTACGAAGAACGCGGTCATATGTTGCACGCGAAACGTTATTGCCAGCCTCGTCAACTACGCGACCAGAAGCCTTAGCCAACTTCACAAAGCCATCAAGAGCCTTGAGAAGTGAGTTTGCCGAAGAAGTATTACCATTGATGAACAAATCATCCATATCATTAGCAGTTTGACGTGCCATGATCTGAGCGATATGATCTTCCAATGATGCTCCCTCAATGTTATCTTCCAAAGACTCAGTACTGAGTGCCCAGTCAAGACGAAGCTTGACAGTACTCAAAGAGACCTTGGTGAATGTAACAGCAGCATTTGCGCCAGTGTCACTTGCCTCAGTTGCCTTTGCAAGCAAACGAGTGCCAACGGAAGTCTTATCAATTTCCATTTGCGCTGCGCGCATACGAACCACTCTTGAGTTCTGCATGAGCACTGATTGATCAACCACGAAGTCAATAAAACGATTTGACTGCTCTGGCTTCATTAAACCACCAGAATCATTACCTACCACGCTGGTAGTTACTTCATCTGCTTTACTTAAAATTTCTTGTTGAGTTGCCATAGTATTATTCCTCCTAATTATGACTGATAACCAAGTGCGCTAATTAAGCCTTGGGGTAAATAAACGTTGTTCCACACAGAAGTAGATGCGGACTTAATAAGTTCCTCTTCATCAGCGTCATCTTCAGGGTCAACACTTTTCTTGATTGCACCAGATGTAGCAATTGTATTGACCTTTTCTTCTTGGTCAGCCAAAGACTTCTCTGTTGCTTCTAACTTTGCTTGAAGATCAGTTGTCTGAACTTCAAAACTCTTGGTAATGCTGTCAATCTTTTCTTGAACAGTAGCTTCCACTTCTTCTTTAATTGAAGTAGCGAAGTTAGCCAATTTCTCGTCAACCACAGCACTAAGAGCATCTTTAAGGACTTCAATATCCATTTCTTCCTCCAATGTGTTATCACTTACTTCAACTTTATATTCTGTTGAAGTTGCTTCTTCTACATCTTGAACAACCCAATTAATAAACCTCTTCAAAAGAGAAAGTTTATTGTAGTCTTGTTCTTCCATGCTTAAGATCGTATCATATTGTACATCATTTTGCAAGATATCTGCTTGCATTTTAGTAATATTTGTATCTTCTTCACTTACAAATTTTTGAATGTCACCAATAGGTGCTGAATTGTTAAGCATATCAGCTAATGCTTGCATAATATCATTCATTGGAGTTGAATCTACTTCAGTAGAATCATCTTCAGTAGACTGCATTTCAGGAATTTCAATACCAGCAGCCATCAATGATGAACGCAACTGCCAATCCCACTTCTCATGCTGATCAATTCTTTCTGCATAGAAGTTAGCAATACCTTGTTCATTATTTGTATTTGCTACATTAAATCCTTGCTTAAGAATATCAATAAAATCAAGATTCTTTGTATACAAATTGTATGCAAGTTCTTTTGCATCAGATGACTGTGAATCATCTTCATAAAGAGATGAGTCTTCCATATAAGTCAACCCAGGAGGGAAACCGCCAAGTTTTCTGATATTCTCAGCAAATGGGTCAATTGATCCATAAATATCTTCATAAATTTCTTGGAACAAATTATGGTATTCAAAAAAGTCTGGTCCTTCTACATTCCAATGTGCTCTATGCGCTGAGAAATATAGAATGGTTGCATTTGTCAATGAGTTAGTTAATTCATCAATAACACTCAATTGACTGTCTGTACTTTTTTTCATAACGGTCTCCTTTTTCTTTCCAATCCTTTTTTTCTTTTTAGGCTTAATAACTGCTGAAGGATTGCCATAGCCCTGTTGAGGATTTTTAAGACCAGAATTCATATCAGTTGTTGCAACTTCACCTTCTTTAACAAGTTTATCAGGAATACTGCAACCACATGAGCAACTTTGTTTTTCAATATCAAAATCTTCATTAAATTTAGTTGTGCAGTTATTTAAAGTTTCAGTCTTTGATCTTGCCCAAGCCCAGCCAGCATCGCCACCCCAAAGGTTCCAAGCAATACGACCATTAGACGGATAACCATCTTCACCCGGACTCCATCCTTTACCCTGCTTATCTACTTCATGACGTGGAAAATAACGTGCAACTTTTCTAACAAATTCTTCTGTAGCATTACCACCAGCAGAAAGTCTTCTTGCAGAACCAAGCCCGACGCTTGTTCCACCACGGCCAAATTCTTTATGCTGTGCTAATCCAATTGCAGCAATCTTTTGAACACTATCTGGAATAGATAGATCAATGTCACCACAATCTACTTTAAGAACATAATCAAAATTACCATCAGAATCCATTTTAACAATATCAATAACAGCAACTTGATTGGCAGGATTATCAACTAAACTAAGTTCACCAAGTTCATAATTCTTAATTACATTAACTGGCTTTCCTCTAAAAATCTTTTTAGTGTCCATCTGCTTTTCAAGAATTCTTCCACCAATAGAAAAAGCACGAAGTGTGCCATCAAGAACTTTTTCCCAAGTATCTTGAGCACCTTTAGAAATATAAGCTTCTACACGAATAGCATTATAAGATTCGCCATCAGCACCTTTAACAACAACTGGTTCATACTTAATAGCTTTACCTACAGCAATAGGAGAATGCATTTCTCTAATATTGCCAGACCAATTTTTAAATGCAAGAAGAGATGCATTAAAATCAATAATATCGCCAGCTTTATCAACATTATCTGCTGTAGCAATACCTACCACAATTCGTTCTTCTTTTTTGATAAAATCAATTGGGAACGATATATTAAAATTTTCCATATTACCCCTATGTTACAGTATTTTTATTAAAAATACAAATTAGCCTATTGCGTAAACACTTAGAGTGCATGAGGCGGTTGAAACTTGAAATGTAGTGTAATCACCTGGGATACAATGATACATGTATGCACCATTAGCTGGTGAAGCAGGAATAACTACTTGATATATTCCATTTAACACAACAGTAGCAGATACTGTAGCATTTTGATTCCAAAAATATATTGCAGATGTATGATGATTAAGACTCTGCAATCCATCAGTGCTAATTACTGATGTATCTGAATAAACTAAACTTCCATTCATTATTTTCTCCTTTTAGGCATCATTGTTTGTGCCATTGTCTTGATTCTGACCGCGCTCTGCTTGGTCACCATTTGCTCTAGGATCAACTGCACCAGCAGCAGTATCAGCAGAAGCCTTAGGCGGATGAGCAGATTGGTTATTACTATTCATCGCTGGTGCTCCTGGACCTTCTTTCTTGACCTTTGTAGGGAAAGGAAGAACTTCATCCCCGTCTGTTCTTTCAGGGTAGCCGAGATGTCCTCTGACCTCATTAGGTGTAATAATTTCAGTTCTCAAGTATCTATCATAAATTCTAGACTGCATTTCATCATCAACAAGATCAATCCTTTTAAACTTCAAAGTTAAAAGATCAGTAAACTCACCAATAATTTTATTAATTTTCTTTTCAATGACAGCCTGATCTGGACCAATAACCTGAGTTTTAAATGTCTTATCAGCATCTCTAGAAACAGCAAGGTTGGCATTATCATAAACGCCAACCTTTGGCGCTGGGACTCTGTTTGCAACTAGGATTTCATCCCTGTTTGATTTTCTAAATTTATCAAATGACGCATCTTGAATTCCCGCCTCAAGTTTCTCAAATTTAATATCAGCATCAGAACCGATAGAAGAAGGGATAGGGATAACAAGAGTACCATGATTTCGACCTTTAACTTCATTTCTAAAATAGTTAACTAATTCTTGTTTTGATTTAGCACTAAGTTTTGCACCTTTTAAGATAATCGCATATCTAGGAATTGCTTTATTTTCAAAATAATCAATGTTATATTCTTTTGCATATTTATCTCCAACAATAGCTGCAGCAGCAGAAACTGCTGGCGGAATACCATAGTAAGCATTGTTTGGGGAATAAATCTTAAAATGAATTAATTCGTTTGGATTTACATCTAGATTAAGTGGATCTTCTGTTTCAAGATCTTGAAAGTTTCTAAAGTAGACAGCACTAATCTTATTGCTCTTAGCAATTTGAACATAACCATCTCTTTTTCTTCTAACTCTTACAAGAGTTGCTGGGACATGACCAATATAACCTACTGAGCCATCAAGATTTCTACCAATTTCAAGATAACCATTTCCAACAGTCATGACATCAAGCCAGACTCTAACCATTGTTTCTAAAAATGTTTCTTCATCATTTAAATTTTCAAAAATATCATCAAGACGTTCTTTTTCATCCTGAAGACCTTTTCTAACTCTAGAAAGTTTTTCAGCGTCACCTTGAGTCTTTTCAATTCTACGTCTTGCCTTTGTAGTCTCAACAAATTCATATCCAAGACCAACAGTATTCATTGCTCTAGCGTTAATAGCAGAGTTATGAATAGCACTTTGATCATAAAGACCAGCAAGTGTATCTAAATCATATGGTGGAGTAACAACATCATAGAGTGAGTACCCATCTAGTCTTTCTGGATCAACATACTTTGCACCAGTATCACCCATGCCAGTAAGTCTTTTTTGTAAGTTATAAAACTTTCTTTTCATCTTAGATGAAAGTTGAGAAGTTTTAACTTGAGTAAATGGATCATTGTTTTCCATTTTTGACAAGACTTGAACATACGAAAGCTCATCTATTTCAACGCCATCTTCTGGATCATCTACATGCATTGTTGTTGCCATGTTATACTCCGAAACGGCGCTTGAGAGCGTCTTCATAAGGGTCTGGTGTTAGCCCACTAGACAATCTTTCACTTTGATCTTCAAATTCAGATTTAGTAATTTTTCTAGCACCTGAAACCCATGCAGCATGACCAGCATCGCTACCAGTCCAGTAAAGAGCAGCTTCTGCAACTCTTTTTTCAATCTTTGGATCATTTATAATCCCTTCAGCCGACAAGACTCCATCACCATCAGTCAATGGCAGTCCGTCTGGTGTTATCCAGATACATACACCAAATGAAGTGTCTGGAACCCAGATTTTTTTACTATCAACAATACTTGTTTCCATTTAACATATCATACACCATTTAAAATAAAAAAGCATCAATAAATACAAAAAGCGTACCAACTTGGTACGCTTTTTGCAGATTATGTATTTTTCTATGTCATTTAATTGGACAAGCTCCACCTTCACACTCTAAACTTTCAATTGAAAGATTGTTAATAGAGTCAGTAAAAGAAACATTGTTTTTAATTTTTGAACTTAACTTTGAATATTCAGCATCTGTAATTTCTTCATAAGGAGCAAGGTTGAATCCATGATCGCTATGCAGCAAGAAGGATACAGACTTAATTTTGTTTGTATAATTCTTAGACAACCATTCTTTAATCTCAGGAAGCTCCTCTTTCTTATAATAAACAGTCACACTAACATTATTATCAGCCCATCCAGACTGTGCTTTGACAACCCATTCTAATTGCTGTACGGCTGTAAGTTCATTAGCCAAGGTAGCATGATCCGGGGTCTGACATGGAAATTCAACAACACACATTGAATGATTCTCTTTACCGTCTAGACCAATATCATAAACAACGTTATAACCCTTTTCACGGCAATATAAAACAAGAGGATCATTGCTAACCATTCTTACACGACGAATATAATACTTAGCATATGCAGGATGGATACCTGGAGTAACACCAGCAAGAAGACTCAATGTACCACTAGGCTTAACAGTTGTAAGTTTAATTGATGGATTAATACCTAAAACACCAGACCAGTGCTTATCAAATTCTTTTAACTCCAAATAACAATCACTAACCCAAGAAAGTTGTTCTTCGGTAGATTGAAGCCAGCCAGTAATCCCCTGACCTAGACGACGATTCCTTGCAATAACATCGCGACTTTTCTTGTATGGATAATACAAACTAGTAATTGCCTTTTGTGTCTTATAAAGAAGTTTGCTTAGATCAATAAGTTCTTTCTTTGACTCAATATTTGGCAAAAATATTTCAGCAAGATTACATGGTTCACCATCTTCCAAACCAATTTCACCACAAGGGTTAGTACCAATAACTTTTGAATCGTTTACTTTTTCACCAAGACGACCTGTCTTACGAATAAGTTTGCGGTTGATCAACCCATAAGGCTCTCCAGACCCATCGTAGCCCTTCCAGAACTCATCTGTCATCTCTTCATGGGAATCTGCAAAGATTGAGTTATTAGAGTTTGCACGCCAGTTTGGGATATCATTACGACCCCAGTTTTTAGCCCTCAAGAAAAGTGTGTCATCAGGATCACCAATAGCAATTTGAGCAGATCTACGTGAAGATCCAGCAACAACAATTTTACCAATAATGTTTGCAATATCTAAAGCATCAACAGAACGAATATCTTTGCCAACTCTTTTATCAAGAATATTACAAATGTCAGTAATACCTTCAATTAGAATTTCTGGACCAGACGCTGTTCCACCAAATGTTTTCAAAGTAGCGCCAAAGCCTCTAATCAAAAGAGTGCTGTATGTAAACGATTCTCCAGTTTCAAAATAACTAGTAAGAACTTTACCAAGGAGTGCTGACCAGCCCTGACGTGAATCTGGAACAATAAAATCAGCATCATTTGTTCGTTCGTGTCTTACAAACTCAACATTCTTAACTTTTGGCATTTTGTAGACAACTGAACGTTCAACAGTGAACCCAACTCCACCACCAACCATCAAGTGATCCATCAAAAACTTAAAGTCATCAACACAAGAAATGGTTGTCATCCAGCAATTAACTAAAGAAACTCCACTCATCTTTTCAACAAGAGGTGTACCTAACTGCCAAAGGGATCGCCCAGCAAAAATTCCTTTAAGATTAAAAATGTAATCAAATAGACGCTCTGCCTCATCTTGTGTATATCCTGCACCAATAGATTGAGCACCATTGATTGATCGGCCAATAGTTTCGTGCCATAGCTCTTTTCTACCCAAAGACTCAATGTCTCTAGCGTATGTTCTCTTATAAACTATTTCGCCAAGACCATTAAAGCCCCAAGGTGGTGTCTTATCTGCATAAGAATTAATAAATTGTTCTGATAATATCGTCATCGTTCCTCCTAGAAAAATGTGTAAATTCAATGGTATCAATTTAATTGATCCAAGCAAAGACTAAATGCTTAGGCTAATTAAAAGTTTTTTTCAAATTCCGTCAAACGGGAGAGCATCTTATCAGCGACATTGGACCAAGACATCTCACCGTGAATTATTTTTGCTGAACGCAACGTATATTTTTTGAAATCGTCATACTCGCTGACGACATGCTCCATTAAATCTAGCAACTCATCGTAACTAGGAACCGCCCATTCCCCCACATCGCAAGCGTATAAGTGATCATGAAAATCAGACTTGCCCCAGGTTGCTGGAAGAGGGATAGACATTTTAGCAAAATCGGCACAACCTGTTAGATTTGTGCAGATAGTTGGAAGCCCTGTAGCAATAGCTTCAAAAGGAATCATTCCAAAACCTTCACCACTTGTTGGGTAAACCATGCAGTGACACTTGTGATACAAACGAACTAATTGATCAACTGAGAAGTTATCGGGAATACCAATAATTTGAGGGTGATTATGAGCTGGCACAATGTGACCATCAAGATACACATCTGCAAAACAAAACTTATTATATTTAAGAATCAGTTGAAAGTCATCATTGCCTTCATACAACTCTAGGAATGCATCAACAACAAGTTGAGCGTTCTTTCTTTTTGAATCTCCACCTACATGAAGGAAATTAAATTTACCTGTAAGTTCTCTTTCATATATTTCAAAGTCATCAGATATGCCGTGAGGAATAACATGAACATTTGCATGAATGTTGTTTTTAATATAAATATCTTTAACAAACTCTGATGTGGCCCATATTTCAGAGCATCTTGACATATTATATTTCCAACTATCTGGAACAATTGTAGACTCCCAAGGAGTATAACCAATATTGTAGTTATTATGAATCTGATAATAAATTGGTGGACAAAAATTAATATGAAAAGGTATTTCTTCTCTATTATAGAAAACACCAACACCCTTCTGTTGTAAAGCAAGGATGGAACTAACGGCAGCGTTTTGGTAGCCTTGGCTAAACCAATTTTCTCCGCTTAAGTCTGTGTTGTTGAGGCTAAACCAGCTAACTTTCTTCATTTAAACTACTTATGTTCTGCTTTTCAATATCAAGACATTGTACACCCTTAGCAATAAGATCTGCTGCTTGTTCTTTAGAAATTTCACAAGTAATTGGTGTATTGCGATAAGCGCAACGAGTAGCTGCTAAATAAAACTCACCCATTTTCATAATTGAAATGAGATCAGAGTCCATTATAACGAATGGTCCACAATCATCTGATTCTGCAACAGCGATTATTTCCATAATTCAATTATACAGCCTTTTTTATACTAAGCATACTAAGCGCGCTAAGCGTACATATATGCTTAGTTTGCTTGATTAACGCGTACTTGCGTATTTGAGGGTACCACATAAAATCAGTTAAAATGCAAAAAAAATTAAAATTTCTAAAAAAAGTTTTTTATCTATGATAAAGTTCTCATCATGGAATTTAAAACAACAAAAGTACTTAATGCTGGAGAGATAGATCTTCTTGATTGTCTTGGAAATGACTTAAGCGTTGTTAACGCTGCTAAAGTTTCTTTTGCATCTTATGAACAGGTACTTGATGATAAGTCTAAAGGTTTAATTAACTTTTTAGTTAAAAATAAGCATGCTACACCATTTGAACATGTAGTCTTTAAGTTTCATATTAAATGTCCTATCTTTGTTGCTAGAGAATGGTTTAGACATAGATGGTCTTCATTTAATGAAATGAGTATGAGATATTATGTTCCAGAAAGTATTGATTTTTTTTATCCAGAGTTTGGTACAATACGCAAGCAAGTTGGTAAGCCTGGTGCTTACACGTTTGAGATATTTGAAAATCAACAACAAATATTAGATGAAGTTAATTCAGAACTTATGTTTTTGTACGCTCATGCAGAAGAAACATATAGACACTTGCTCGAAAAAGGTGTTGCAAAAGAAATTGCTAGAACTGTACTTCCTGTTGGTCAATACACAGAGTTTATCTGGACTGTTAATGCCAGAAGTTTAATGAACTTTATGTGTCTCAGAAATGACAGTAATGCTCAATATGAAATTGCAGAGTATGCTAGAGAGATTGAAAATATTTTTGATATGATATTACCAGCAACATATGCTTCATGGGTTGCAAATGGAAGAGAATCAATATGAACAATAAAATTAATCTAGCATCTTATATCCTGCTTGTAATGTTATTTTCTGTATTATTTAAATACGGTATTCATATCTCATTTAAAACAGATCCTGGTTATATTGGACCAATTTTTTTATTTCATGCAATTATTCTAGTTGCAGCAGCATTTGGGACTAAAAATAAATGAAAATAGTCCCGTACAATTCCAGAGAAAACTTAGAAGATTTAAATACATTGCATATTCTAATTAAGGCTGTACCATTTGAAAACGGGTATGCCCCGGCAATGGTCATTGTATCTCCAGACGATAACTATTCTTTAAACTTAGATGAACTTCATTGTTTAATGGATGGTATTGAAATTGCTGAAGAAAAAATTAGTGAAATTATTGATTATATTATTAATACTAAAACATTTAATTTTCACAGAAATCTTGAGCAGGAAGATGACGAGGAAGATGAATGATTATTGGAAGAGTAATACCTGATTTTCCTTACCCAGAAAAAGAATGTCCATATTGTTATCAAAAATTAACTGTTGTTAATGCTATTCATTATGAAGATAAACATCATTACAAAGCATTATATTTAGATCCTAATCCTATTTGCCCTATTTATGATGAAGGCGTAAGAAAAGCATATGCAAAAGTTTATTATTCGTCGGAAGAAGCTTTTGAGTATTACAGAGATGTAAAAATACCAGTACAACGCTGGAGTCAAGAAAATTTATATACAATTTATCCATAATGTGGTAATATAGTTGATACTATGCCTGTACAATCATGCTCTGATAATGGTAAACCTGGATATAAATGGGGTGAGCAGGGTGCTTGCTATACTTATCCCAAAGGCAACCTTGCACAGCAAAAAAAGGCTAAGAAAAAGGCTTTTTATCAAGGTCTTGCTATAGGCGAAGCAAGTAATTTTAAAAAATTAGATGATGTTGATTTTGATGAAAACAAACTTGATGATGTTTTAAAATCATTAACAGAATGGTTTAAAGAAAAATGGGTGGATATATCTAGACCAAAAGCTGGCGGTGGATTTGAGCCATGTGGTCGTAATGATGCTAAAACAGGTAAATACCCTAAGTGTGTGCCAGCTGCAAGAGCTGCAAGAATGTCGCCAGAGCAAATAGCTTCTGCTGTAAGAAGAAAAAGAACGGCTGAATCCACCCAGACAAGAGATGGTAAAAAACCTATTAATGTTCCTACAGAAAAGGCAGCATCAGTGAATGTTCCTACCGACCCAGCCCTTTATGCAAGAGTAAAAGCAGAGGCTAAAGCAAAATTTGATGTTTATCCGTCTGCATATGCAAATGCATGGCTTGTACGTGAATACAAAAAACGCGGTGGAGGATACAGAACAGTGAGTAAAGGCTTTGATATATCTAAAATAGCAGAAGACTTGGTAGAAGAGGAAGCAATGCTTGCTGACGCTCTTCTAGCGATTGTCGCAATGCATGGAAAGTTTAATGAAGATGAAAATGGAATTTGGGCTGGATATGATAGTCCTGAAGAGAATGATGTTAAAGACATTGGAGTTAAATGCTCTAACTGCGTTCTTTATCAAGGCAATGGTGTTTGTAAAATCATTGCTCAACAAGTTCAAGATGAAGGTAAATGTAGATTTGCAGTCATACCAGATGGGATTGTTCAAGTAGATAATTCAAAGATGTCTGAAAAATATCAAGATAAACAAAATGATCAAATAATTAATGGCTATCCTGCAGCTACACAGAATATATCAGTAAATATAGCCAATAGACAGGATTGTATTGATATTGCTAATTATGGACCAATGAATCCAACAATAGACAATGATCCTTTTTGGCAAGCAAAAGCAGATATTTTTAATACAACAATTGATGAAGCAAAAACTGCTCTTTGTGGTAATTGCGCAGCATTTGTTCAAACAACAGAAATGAGAGAAGCAATTGCTGCTGGGCTTGGTGGTGAAGAAGAAGCCTATGCAGTTGTTAATCTTGCTAATCTAGGTTATTGCGAAATTTTTGATTTCAAATGCGCTGCAACTAGAACATGCGATGCATGGGTTGTTGGTGGGCCACTTACAGATAATAATTTTAATGTAACAAAATTTGACCTTTTAAGGTATATAATAGAGGGTCTGTCTCCATTTGAAACAGATTCTATTAACAAGGAGATAAAATGATTATTCAAATTCCCTATGATAACGCCGAAGTTATTAAGAAAGGTCATGACTCAATGAAGTCATGGCATGAAAATATGGCTAAGTCCCATGAAACAGCTGCTGTCTGGCATCAGATGCAGTCTGAAAGTATGTCAAAAGCAATGAACGAAGTCCCACTTGACCCAGAAGTGAAGCCTGCTCCAAAAGCTGGAGCAACTGGTTCTTCAACTGATTCACCTGATTCAACAGCAACACCTTCCAAGGATGTTCCTATGGACCCTATGAAGAAGGCTGATCTTATTAAGATTCTTGAAGATCACATTGCAGAATTTGGACCACTAGGCATCGCTCCTAAGGATATTGTAAATATTATTCTTGGTGAATAATGGATATTGGCTACGCATCGGTAATTGTAGCAATCGTCACAACGGTTGGAACTGTTATTGTATCAATTATTCAAAAGTTTAGAAAAGAGAATCGTGACGACCACAGTAAAGTTGTTGATGCGCTAGTATCTCTTAAAGAAGACGTTAAAGATATTGACAAAAAACTTGATGGTCATATTGATTGGCATTTAAAGGCTAAGAAATGATTGACCCTTATTGGTACAAAGCACGATTCATAAGCGTTGTTGATGGCGATACTATGGATCTAATGGTTGATGTTGGATTTGAGATTCATCATAAAATTAGAGTTAGATTATATGGAGTAAATACTCCAGAGTCTAGAACAAAAGATTTAGCAGAAAAAGCTATGGGTCTTAAAGCTAAAGATTATACAAAAGAATGGTTTCACAACCATGAAGTAGTTTTTATAAAGACTATTCTTGATAAAAATGAAAAGTATGGTCGAGTATTAGCAGAAATTTATTCCTCTGCTGATATTAATGATCCTCAGACTGCTTGTTTAAATAAAGATATCATTGGGTCTGGCTTTGCTAGGGAATATTTTGGTATTGGCGATAAAACTTGGACCGAATTTAAAAAATAGTGCTATAATAGTTCGCATGGGGCGATCCTTGGCTGTAGGTATTAGGAAACTTTATCTGTGGTGCAGGGGTCGCCTCACTGCTTTTGGAGGATACGATGAAAAAGATTGCCCCGCCAATCCCACCGCTTGTTGAAATCTTTTGGGAAGACCATTACAGTCTAGGTGATGACTGGTTTGAGCCAGGTGCTGTACACGAAGTATGTATTCTTTCAGCAGTAGGCTATCTAGTTTCTCAAGATGACAAGTATTACTATGTTTCTTGCACCTACGAGGTGGAAACAGGAAATTATTCTGCTGGAACCGCCGTATTGAAAAATTGCGTGGTAGACTTTCATATCTATAGCACTCCCGATCAACCCTACAAGAAAAAATCAGAAAAGAGTCAAAATGCTAAACCAATTAGAAGTAGAAAAACTAATAGCTAGTGTCCCCAAGTCTTCTTCACCAGAAGATCATCGTGCAGCAGCATCTATTGCTATTGGGGTTAGAGATGACAAATCACTTGCTGACATTATAAAGTACTATGGCATTAATAAAGATACTGCTGTTAAGTGGTGGACATTTTTTGGGTTTGACAGTAATGTCAAATTAGAAAAGAAAAAGCGTAGTAACAAATCTTCCACCATTGAGACTTACATTAAAGCCCATCTTGGCGACACTGTTTCGTCAGCAGACATTATTGAAGCATGTGAAATATCTACACCAACTTTTTACAATTTTATGAACGCTAATAGAGGACACTTTAAAAGAGTTAATCGTGGACTGTATACAATTGTGGATCCAATTCAAGAAAGAAAAGAAGCAAAGAATGTATAAGATGCGAAAAGAAACAAAGCACGCTGAGATGAGAAAAGTTAGTGAGCAAAGAATTGCTCAAATGACAATAGAAGAAAAAGCTGAGTTTTGGGAAAAAATTGCTAAGCAATGGTATGACATGTACCTAAAGTATTCAAGTCAATACTTCAAGGCTTTTAGAGAACTAGATGATGTAGATGAAGAACGCCAAAAGTGGAAGATTGTTGCTATGAGTCTTGGGGCATCAGAAGATGCTATTGAAGATGTTGAATTGGAGATTGATGATGAGTACTGATGATTATTTAACAGATCAAGAATATAATGATCTTGTAGAAGATCGCGACAAGTGGAAGAATAGTACAGAAAAATTGTGTAAAATTATTTCTAAACTATATAAGTGGGAAGATAAGACCCCCGAAGAAATTTTAAAGGCATTTAAGTGATAAGTGGTTTAATTGCTATAGTCGGGTCTATTATGTTTCTAGTTGTTATAAATACTATTGCATCAAAGATGTTTAAGTAAATGTTGTTTGATAGGATTGGTATGTATCCAGTAGTGATACGGCAGTCTAGATACTCAGGTGTCTATGAGGGTGGTAGATGGTTCGCTATGCTTAACACTGACAACGTTCCAGAAGATGCCATAGGCGATGATATGGATTGTATGGTATTTTGGTCATCGGGTATTGAAAACATTATTGGTGTTGGAGATGACCCAAATGAAGCTTTTGCTGATCTTAGAAGGAAGTATGAGGATATGAATTACATTGGTGATGAGACTCAAGCAATAGAAAAACTTAGGGCTAAAATGGGTGAAGATAAAACATTGCCCGGACCTGGATGGAACCATATCATCCTCAGATGTGACCGCCGACTAACGATGCTTGATAGCGAATACGAGATATTCCAGATCAAAGAAAAATTTGGTGCATTAAGATATTACTATAAAACCAATAGTAAGTATCGTGCTGTTGTTGAAGCTATGGCTAAATACGTTGATGAGGCAGAAATAGAGTCAATGTATACATGTGAAGAATGTGGGGAACGTGGATCATTAAGAAGAGAAATAGTCTATCGTAAGACATTGTGCGAAAGCTGCCATGCCTCAAGATAACATCATCTTTGCAGCCTCACATTGGCGCAACAACGCACAACTCATAGAAGACTGCGTTAAACTAGGTTACCTAGATAAAGGCAAGTCAACACTAGACCCGACATATGGCCGTGGTAAATGGTGGACTAATTGGCAGCCCGACAACTTCACCTATCATGATCTAAAAATAGATCAGGTGGACTTCACTAATTTACCTTATGAAGATAACACTTTTGAGCAGATATGCTTTGATCCGCCCTATGTTTGTGTAGGGGGTCGGACAACGAGTGGGCCAAATCAAAAAACTATGTACGAAGGGTTTGGTTTAGATGTGGCTCCTCGGACTCCTCAAGGGGTGCAGGATTTGATTGATAGGGGTCTCACGGAGTGTTACAGAGTTTTAAAACCAAAGTCGTATATTTTGGTCAAGTGCCAAGATTATAATTATGCCAGCAAGTTTCGTGCAGGCACATATTGGACCATCCACCACGCTTTCAGTCTTGGCTTAACCCTCAAAGACAGGATGGAACATTTAAGTTATGGTCGCCCACAACCAGAACGTGGACCACAAAGATCGGCACGAAGAAATCTTTCAACATTGCTCATTTTCCGTAAATGAACAGATACAATAAAAGTAAAATAAATTTTAATAGTAAAA
>Ga0209596_1000886_pt1 | contig 26716 bp, 43 predicted proteins | sample M_130807_MF_Meta_FD_187314 | JGI IMG/M metagenome (GOLD analysis project Ga0209596, IMG submission 187314) | Freshwater microbial communities from Lake Montjoie, Canada to study carbon cycling - M_130807_MF_MetaG (SPAdes) (version 2) | ecosystem: Environmental > Aquatic > Freshwater > Lake... | reverse complement strand
ACTCACAGTTGAACTTATCGCTCCAATCGCCATGGAAGAAGGTCTTCGTTTCGCTATCCGTGAAGGTGGCAGAACAGTAGGGGCCGGAGTCGTGAGTAAAATTATTAAGTAAGAATTTAGCTAGTAAATCAGAAATTATGAAAAACAAAGAAAGTATTAAAATAACACTTGAATCCTTTGATCATTTCGTTTTGAATAAAGCGATGAATGAGATTATTGGAACAGTTAGAAGAACAGGTGCCGCCATTAAAGGTCCCATTCCTCTTCCTACTAAAATTCAAAAGTTTTGCGTTTTGCGTGGACCACATGTGGACAAAGACTCAAGAGAACAATTCGAAATAAGATCTTCAAAAAGATTGTTAATAATTTCACCAACAACGCAAACCGTAGACGCACTAATGAAACTAAACCTTTCTGCTGGTGTTAATATAAAAATTGCACTAAACGAAAATAAAAATTAGAGGATTAAATGTTGGAATTACTTGCTAAAAAAATCGGAATGACCCATGTCTATAAAAACAATGGGAGCTCAGTAGCTGTTACTATGATAAAACTGCATGACAATAGAGTTATTGAATTAGATAACTCTAAAGAGGAGTGTAACCCAGTTTCACTTGCTTTTATAAAGACTGATAATCTTAAAAAAATTAGCAAATCAGTTGTGGGCTTGTTTAATAAAAAACAAATTCCTGTATATAAAAAAATTCATTGCTCTAAATTAAAAAAAACAACAGAAATTAATGTTGGAGATTCAATAGAAATTTCAAAATTTTTTAAAGAGGGTGATAAAATTGCTATTAGAGGAACAACTTCAGGAAAAGGTTTTGCCGGCGTTATGAAAAGATGGAATTTTAGAGGACTTGAAGCATCTCACGGTGTTTCTGTTTCACATAGATCTCATGGTTCTACTGGTCAAAGACAAGATCCAGGTAAAACCTTTAAAGGTAAAAAAATGGCTGGACATCTTGGAGTTGATAATAAAACAGTCAGAAATTTAGAAATCGAATTCATTGATAACGAAAATTCGGTTATAGCAGTAAAAGGATCAGTTCCAGGAAAAAATGGTTCAGATTTAATTGTAAAATTAAGTAATTATTAAAATCTTTATGAAATCATTTAAAGTACCCGAAATAAATTTTGAAGAAGGAAAGGTGACTTCCAAAGAATTTAAAACGGAAGAAGAAGTCAGCATAACTAGCGCTAAAACTGTTGCATATGTTATAAGATGGCAACTTGCAAGAAATAGAGCTGGCACTGCAAGCACCAAAGAAATGTCAGAAATCTCTGGGACAACCGCCAAACCTTGGAAACAAAAAGGAACTGGAAGAGCAAGACAAGGAAGTAGAAGATCTGTTCAATTCGTTGGTGGAAGAGCTTGTCATGGACCAAAACCAAGAAGTTTTGATTTTTCTATTCCTAAAAAAATTGCCAAAATTGCAATAGTGGACGCAATTAAAAATAAATTGATTGAAAACAAAATATACACTTATTCAAATATTACAAAAACAATTAAAACATCATCAATTGGAAAAATTTTAAACGAAAATAATATTAAAAGCGCTTTAATAATTCACAATGGTGATAAAAAAATTGAATTATTTGCTAGAAACATTAAAAATGTAAAAATTCTAGATTGTAAAGCCATAAATACGCTTGATTTGGTTAATTATGAACATTTAATAATCGACTCCGAATCATTCATAACTAAAATTGTAGGAGCATTAAAATAATGACAGCGATATTAAATTACGATAAAATAAAAGGTTTAGTTTACACTGAAAAATCAAACGGACAACTTTCCCTTGGTAAATATACCTTTAAAATAGATAAAACTTGTACTAAAAGTCAGTTAAAATCTCTTATAAAGAAAATCTATAATGTTGAAGTAATTAAAGTTAACATTATAAACACACCCGAAAAAAACAAAAGATTTAAAGGTGTTCTTGGAACTAAAGGTTCTATAAAGAAAGCCACTATAACATTGAAAGACAGTCAAACAATTAATTTTGGATCATAAAAATGGCACTGAAAAATTTTAAACCAGTAACATCAACGCTGAGACATTATGTCGCGATTGATAGAAGTGAGCTTTGGAAAGGCTCTCCTTTAAAAATTCTTACCAGAAAAGGCACTGAAAAAGCTGGAAGAAACAATTTTGGTCATATTACCGTTAGACACAAATCTGCCGGACATAAAAAAACTTTTAGAGTAATTGATTTTAAAAGAGACAAATTTGATATCGAAGCCAAAGTTGAAAGAATTGAATACGACCCCAATAGAACTGCTTTTATAGCGTTAGTAAAATATTCAGATGGAATATATTCTTATATACTTGCTCCTAATAAGTTAAATATTGGTGATACAATTTTGTCATCAAAAAATCTTATTGATGTTAAGGTTGGAAATGCAATGCCTTTAGCGGTAATTCCAATTGGTTCAATTGTCCATAATATTGAAATAAAGCCTAGTTGTGGAGGTGTTGTTTCAAGAGCAGCTGGAAATTATTCTCAATTAGTGGAAAAGACGGTGGGTATGCTTTAGTTAAAATGCAATCTGGAGAAATAAGATTATTTTCACTGAATTGCATGGCTACTATTGGAACCGTTTCTAATTTAGATAATAAAAATACTACAATAGGAAAAGCTGGAAGATCAAGATGGTTAGGTATTAGACCTACAGTAAGGGGTGTTGCTATGAACCCAGTTGATCACCCGCATGGTGGTGGTGAAGGAAAAACTTCTGGTGGAAGACATCCTGTTTCTCCTACTGGAAAACCAACCAAGGGTAAAATAACTAGAAAAAGAAGTAAAAGTACTAATAGATTTATTGTAAAATCAAGGAGAGTTAAATAATATGGCTAGATCAATTAAAAAACCCCCGTATGTTGACGGGTATTTATTAAAAAAAGCAAAAGATTATATAAATTCATCAAAAAAACAGATCATTAAAACTTGGTCTAGAAGATCAACAATACTTCCGCAGTTTGTTGGTATAAATTTTGCAGTGCATAACGGAAAAAAATTTGTATCAGTTTCTGTAACAGAGGGTATGGTTGGTCACAAATTTGGAGAATTCGCTCCTACACGAACCTTTTATGGACACGGTGGAGATAAAAAAGTTACAAAAGATTAGAAATTTATGACACAAAAATTAGTAAAAGCTTCTCAGAAAGTTGTTAAATCAAGTCCAGTTAAAGTTATGAAAGTAACTAAAAATATTACTGGACTTAAGGTTTCCGAAGCATTAAAGTTGCTTCAATTTTCAAAGCTTAAAATTTCAACTACAGTTAGAGCGCTAGTTTACTCTGCTATGTCAAATGCTGAAAACAACCACAACATGGATGTTGATACGCTATTTGTAAAAGAAGTAAATGTTGGAAGAGCTTTTGCTTTAAAAAGATTTGCAGCAAGAGGCCGTGGTAAATCAAGTAGAATATTAAAAACCTATAGTAATATTACTGTAATTCTTGCTGAGAAATCAGTGGAAGAAAAATCAAAAAAAATAAAAGAGGAAAAATAAATGGGTCAGAAAGTTAATCCTGTAGGATTCAGGTTATTAAACAATAAAAATTGGGAATCTGTTTGGTTCGATAAAAAAAACTATGCAAAAAAACTAATCAATGATGTTGCTATAAGAAAATTTATCATGACTAGCTACTCTCATTGCGGTATTGGTTCTGTTATAGTTGAAAGACCCTCAGATAAAATAAATTTGGTTATAAAAACCTCTAAACCAGGAGTTTTAATTGGTAAAAAAGGTTTGGATATTGAAAAAATTAACCAATCAGTTGAAAAAATAGCTGGTACCAAAGTTGAGGTTAAAATTGTTGAAATTGACAAACCAGATATAAGTTCTTCACTTGTTGCGCAATCAGTCGCCAAACAATTAGAGGGTAGAGCTGCATTCAAGAAAGTAATGAAAAAGGTAATGCAATCAGCTATGAAATATGGCGCTCTTGGTATTAAAGTTAGTTGTTCTGGAAGATTAGGCGGAGCAGAAATTGCGAGAACAGAATGGTATAAAGAGGGATCTGTTCCTCTTCACACCCTTCGTTGCAACATTGATTATGCAATTGCAAACGCGTATACTGGTTATGGAGTTATAGGTGTTAAAGTTTGGATATATAAAGGTTTTGTTGAAAAAAAGAAAATATCAACATTGTAATAAATTTAATTTTTTAAGAAATGCTAATTCCTGCTAAGACAAAATATAGAAAGGCGCAAAAAGGTGGAAAAAAGATTCTTGGAGTAGCTTGCTCTGGCAACACTCTAAAATTTGGTTCATTTGGTTTAAAAGCTCTCGAGCCTGCAAAGTTAAATTCCAAACAAATCGAATCTGCCAGAAAGGTTATAACTAGATACATGAAAAGATCTGGAAAATTATGGATTATGGTTTTCCCGCATACGCCAGTAACTAAAAAACCTGCTGAAGTTAGAATGGGAAGTGGAAAAGGAAGTGTTGAATACTACATTGCAAAAATAAAACCAGGTAGGGTGATATTTGAAATAGATGGAATTGATAATGAGTCTGCGCAAAACGCTTTGCTCAAAGCTTCATCTAAATTACCATTTAAATCAAAAATTATTAATAATTTATAAAATGAGCGAAACAGATAAAAAGTCAATGATATCAGAAATTTATAATCTCAAAAAAGAGTTGCTTTTACTTAGAATGAAAATAACATCGGGAGATAAAATAAATTTAAAAGATTATAGAGAAAAAAAGAAAAAAATAGCTATAATTTTTACAACACTTAATAAAAAAGCATAAATTATGAAGGCAAAGATTATTAGCATCATCGATTCAAGTACTATAAAAGTTTCATCGACAACTTATAAAAAGCACGAGAAATACGGAAAATATATAACGGTAAGCAAGAAATATCTTGTTGAAACCGATGGAAAAACAGTAGAAGTGGGTCAAGACATAGAGATAATTAGCTCTAGACCTATTTCTAAAAAAAAGAAATGGAAAATTAAATAACAATTTTAGAATAATATGATTCAAATGCAAACAAATCTAGTGGTAGCCGACAACTCTGGGGCTAAGACTGCTAGATGTATAAAAGTTCTTGGTGGATCCAAACACATGATAACGGGTATTGGCGATGTTATTGTCGTATCAATAACATCCGTAACTCCAGGATCTAAAGTAAAAAAAGGTCAAGTTGCAAAAGCTGTTATAATTAGAACTAGGAGTAAAATTGTTAGGCCCGATGGGAGCTTTCTTAAGTTTGACGACAACGCTGTTGTGCTTGTTGATAAAGAAAACGAACCTCTTGCTTCAAGGGTTTTTGGTCCAGTTTCAAGGGAAGTTAGACAAAAAAACTTTTTAAAAATAGCATCATTAGCATCGGAGGTTTTGTAAAATGGCGAATAAATTTAGAAAAGGTGATCAGGTAATTGTTATATCTGGTTCTGATAAAGGAAAGGTTGGTAAATTAATTTCAATTTTAAATGACAGAGTTATTGTTGAAGGCGTTAGATTGGCGACAATTCATAAAAAGCCTACAGGTCAAGAACTAGGTCAAATTAAAAAAGAAGAAAGGTCGATACACATCTCAAACATATCTCATGTGGAAGATGGAAAATCGATTAAAATTAAATTTGTGATCAATTCTGGTGGAGAAAAAAAACCCATCAAAAAAGATCGCGTTTCAAAAAAAACTGGAAAAAAAATTGAATAGAGATGCAAAGTATTACAGAAAAATTATATAAGGATTCGATTCCTGAATTAAAAAGTAAGTTTTCCTACAAGAATGACATGGCCATTCCAAAAATTAAAATGGTCAGTATAAATGTTGGAATTAAAGCGGTTGATAGTGATAATAAACTACTCGCATATTTACTTAACCAGGTATCTAATATATCTGGTCAAAAAGCTGTTTTGACAAAGTCAAAAAAAGCTATATCAACTTTCAAACTTAGGAAGGATCTGCCAATTGGCTGTAGAGTTACACTAAGAGGAAAAAAAATGTATCAGTTTCTTGATAAGCTTGTTAATATAGCTTTACCAAGAATAAGAGATTTTAGAGGACTTACATCAAAAGGATTTAATCAGAGCAACCACTATAGCTTTGGAATAAAAGAACATAATATATTTCTAGAGGTTGATCTCGACAATATAGTAAAAATATTTGGTATGAATATTACGATAGTCACCAATGCGACAGGCAAAGAAGAGGCTCTTTTTTTGCTTAAGAAGTTAAATTTTCCAATTAAATAAAATATGGCAAAGAAATCATTAATTAAAAGAAATGCTAGAAGAATAAAGATCTCTACTTCTTGTAAATTAAAAAGAGATAAGTTAAAAAAAATAATTAAGGATCCTAATATTCCTTTTAACGAAAGGTTGTTAGCTCAGATTAAGCTTTCTGAAATGGTTAGAGACGCTTCTAAGGTAAGAGTTAGAAATAGATGTGCTTTAACGGGAAGACCTAGGGGAAATCTTAGGAAATTCGGTATTTCGCGTATCGCTGTCAGAGAATTGGCTTCTTGGGGTCAAATTCCAGGTTTAATTAAATCAAGTTGGTAATAAAATGTCATTCAATCATTCCGTATCAGATCTCGTGGCGACTATAAAAAACGGTTATTTAGCCAAAACGCAAACCGTTTCAATGCCCGTTTCAAAGCTAAGAGATAATATTCTAAGCATATTAAAAGAAGAAGGCTACATCCTTAACTACGCAAAAATAAAGGATGGAGTTCATGAGCGCTTCAAAATCAGCTTGAAATATCATAACTCAAGTCCAGTTTTAACAGAAATATCTGTCGTTTCTAAACCTGGAAGAAAAATTTATTGCAATTCTAAAGAAATACCACTGGTAAAAAATGGTCTTGGTATGGTTTTGATTTCAACCTCTCAAGGTGTTGTTACAGATTATATAGCTAGAACTAAGAATTTAGGTGGCGAAATTTTATTAAAAATATTTTAAATTTATAAAAATGTCTCGTATAGGAAAGTTACCAATCTCGATTCCAGAAAACATAAAAGTTTCACTTGTAAACAATGAGGTTATTTTAGAGTCTGGAAAAGTTAAGAAAAATTACAAAGTTAGCTCTGGGATTATTATTGATTTTAAAGATAAACAAATTAAACTGGTCGCAAAAGAAAAAAATGATCCAAATGTTTCTGCTCAAATTGGAATGGATAGAAGTAATCTAAAAAATATTGTTCAAGGAATGCAATCTCCTTTTAAGATAATTTTAGAAATAAATGGAGTTGGATATAAAGCTTCTGTAGATAAAGGTCTTTTGTTTATGACTTTGGGTTATAGTCATGAGATCTGTTATGCTCTTCCAGCTGGCATTGAAGCTGTATATGAAAAGCCAAATTTAATAACAATATCTGGAGATGATAAGGTTTTGGTTGGCCAAGTTGCATCTGAAGTTATTGGATTTAGACCTCCTGAACCCTATAAAGGTAAAGGTGTTAAAGTTTTTGGCAAGAAAATCTTGCGAAAAGAAGGCAAGAAAAAATAAATAATTGTAAAATAATCATAGTTTATGTTAACAAGTTATCAAAGAAGAAAAGTTAGAGTTAGGAATAATGTTAAAAAAAATAACAAATCTAACAGACCAAGAATAATTGTAAATAGAACCAACAAAAACATTTACGCTCAAATAGTAAGTATAGACGGAAATGTTTTGGTACAAGCATCAAGTATCTTATTTGACGAAAAAATTAGCGGAGTTGAAAAAGCTAAAATCGTTGGGAAAAACATTGCTGAATTATGTATAAAAGTAAACATAGATAATGTTGTATTTGATAAAGGTGCCTATAATTACAACGGTCGCGTTAAAGCCTTAGCTCAGGCTTGTCGTGATTCTGGATTAAAATTTTAATTATAATTGACAAGATGACAAAACCAAAAAATCAAAAAGAAAAAGTTGCTCAAGAGATCATTGAGAAGTTAATAGCTGTCAATAGAGTATCAAAAACCGTTAAAGGTGGAAAAAATATGTCATTTTCCGTTTTAGTAGTTGTCGGCGATAAAAATGGAAAAGTTGGTTTCGGAAAGGGAAACGCAACTGAGGTTTCTGATGCCAAAAACAAAGCATTTGAAGCTGCAAAAAGAGCCATGATTAAAGTATCTTTAAAAGAAGGTCGCACAGTTCACCACGATATATTTGCTCGTTTTTGTTCAGCTAAAGTTTACCTAAGATCTGCCCCAGTTGGAACCGGAGTTATTGCTGGTGGACCTATGCGCGCAGTATTTGAGTGTGCAGGAATAAGTGATGTAGTAGCTAAATCAGTCGGAACATCTAACCCATATAACATGATCGGAGCAACTTTTTTAGCTTTAAAAAATCTTTCATCACCAAAATTAATTGCAGAAAAAAGATCTAAAGAGATTTCTGAAATTGTAAAAAGAAGAAATCTGGCAGTAAATAACATTTCAGAAACTAAAAACGATTAATATGAAAATTGAAAATTATTTAAATAAAGTTATTAAAATCACCCAAGTCAAAGGTGGCTCAAAATTAAATGCAAGACAAAAAGGTAGTCTTATCGGTTTGGGATTGAGGGGTATAGGATCGTCATCTGAATTTAAAGCTGATAACTCAATCATAGGTATGGTAAAAAAAGTTTATCACGTTATTAAAATTTCATAATTTATTCAATATGTCATTATCATTACAAAGTCTTCCAAAAATTAAAAGAAATTCCAAAATCAGAGTCGGAAGAGGTATTGGATCTAGCAAAGGAAAAACATCTGGAAGAGGTGTAAAAGGTCAAAAAGCTAGAACGGGACACCATTCTGTAAAAGGTTTTGAAGGTGGTCAAACACCAGTTCACATGCGTTTACCAAAAAGAGGATTTGTGAATAATCTTAGAAAAGAAATCGAAACTGTTAATATCAGAGATTTAGTTAACTTAATTGAAAATAAAAAAATTAAATCTGATTCTGAAATAAATAAAGAGCAGTTAGAAATTTTGGGACTTATTAGAAATAAAAAATCAATAGTTAAATTGATAATGGGTAAGTCAAAAGTAGATTTAAACTTCAAAGTTTTGGTTGATAAATATTCCAAAAACGCACAAAAGTTTTCATAAAAAATGAAACAAGAATCAAACTTAACAGATTTAAAGAAGAGAATTTTATTTACGATTTTTATACTACTCGTATATAGGTTTGGCACATTTGTTCCAATTCCTGGAATCGATACAAAAGTATTAGAAAAAATCTTTTCCGGATCTGCTTCGAACATATTTGGCATGATAAATCTTTTTTCAGGTGGCGCACTTGAGAGAATGAGTATATTTGCTCTAAATATTATGCCATACATCACTGCATCAATCATAATGCAACTTCTAACATCCATGCATTCTGGCTTGGAAGCGTTAAAAAAAGAAGGTGAATATGGTAGAAGTAAAATTAATCAATATACCCGTTATTTAACAATAACCTTGGCTTTTTTTCAGTCTTTTGGGGTCTATTATGCTTTATCAAATTCCGAAAATAATGCATTTATTTCCGATTCTAATATCTTTCTCTGGACAACTGTAGTAAGTCTTGTAGGTGGAACTGTTATGTTGATGTGGTTTGGTGAAAAAATTTCTTCATCAGGAATTGGAAATGGAATATCTCTAATAATTTTTGTTGGAATAGTATCTTCTCTTCCATCCTCAGTAGTTGCGATGTTTGATTTATTGAAAACTGGAGTTTACAGTTTTTTTGTAATATTGGCATTCTTTGTATTATTTACAATGGCTGTAATTTTGGTATGCTTTATAGAAAAAACTAACAGAAAAATAAAAATACAATATCCCAATGCCTCAATGATGAAAAGCGCTGGAATGTCAGACTCATCATTCTTGCCATTAAAAATTAATCTTTCTGGTGTTATTCCACCAATTTTTGCCAGTTCGGTTCTGATGTTTCCTGTTGCAATAGTTCAAATCACTGGCGTTGATGGAAACTCCTTTTTATCAATGTTGCAAAGAGGGGGGATGCTATATGTAGTTCTTTTTTCTTCCTTAATTTTATTTTTTTCATATTTCTATTCATCAATAATTTTTAATACCCAAGATGTTGCTAATAATTTAAAGAAGAGCAACTGTTTTATTCTCGGGATTCGACCAGGCGTTGCGACATCCGAGCATCTAGATAAAATAATTTCTAGACTTACATTAATAGGCGCTATTTATTTAATAGTTATATGTGCGATTCCTGAAACTTTAATTGCAAGGACCTCAATTCCACTTCACATAGGTGGAACGGGAATACTGATTATGGTAAACGTTGTTATGGATTTAATAAATCAAATACAATCTCATATGTTTGCTGGGAAATACGGATCTGGAATTAACAAGAAAAAAAGGGTTAAAATAAGAGGATGAATATTATTTTTTTGGGAGCTCCTGGATCTGGAAAAGGAACGCAGGCTTCTTTATTATCAAAAAATCTTGACATAGAGTCAATTGCAACCGGAGATTTGTTAAGAAAGGAAGTTGAAAAAAATAGTAGAATAGGAAATATTGCCAAAGAACAAATGGAATCTGGTGCTTTGGTTTCCGATGAAGTTGTTATTGATATAATTAAAGAAAAAATAATAACAAAAAATTGTGAAAAAGGATTTATATTAGACGGATTTCCGAGAAATATTAATCAGGCATTAAAGCTTGAGGAAATGCTTCATAATTGTGATAAAAAAATAAATAAAGTCTTTAACTTTGAAGTTGAAGAAGATGTTTTAGTAAAAAGAATAGCTGGTCGCTACATTTGTAAAAAATGTGGTGCGGTTTATAATCGTTACTTTAAACCAACCAATAAGGATGGTAAATGTGACAATTGTGATTCAAATGAGTTTGAAACTAGATCTGATGATAATGAACTGACGGTTAAAAATCGTCTTAAAGTTTACAAAGAATCTAGTTTCCCACTTATTGAGTATTACAAAAAAAAACACTTGCTTGTTTCGATAGATGCTTTAAAAATATCTACCTTGGTTTTTGAAGACCTAAAGTCGAACATTAATAATTAACTTAAATTTGAGGACATAACATTGGCTAGAATCGCTGGTATAAATATTCCTAAGGAAAAGCGTTTTGTAATTGCTTTAACCTATATATACGGAATAGGCACAACATCTGCAGAAAAAATTTGCAATAAATTAAAGATAAATTTGAATCTTAGAACTAATCAAGTAAGCGAAGAAAAGCTTGCGCAGGTAAGATCTCTTATGGAAAAAGAATTTACAGTTTTAGAGGGCGATCTTAGAAGAAAGATTTCTTCCGATATCAAAAGGCTAATAGATATTGGCTGTTATCGCGGTATAAGGCATGTTAAAAAATTACCAGTTAGGGGTCAAAGGACCCATACTAACGCCAAAACTCGTAAGGGTCGTGGAGTTGCTATTGCTAACAAAAAGAAAGCAGTAAAATAATCTGAATCAATAAATTTTAGTATGACTGAAACCAAAAGCGATATCGCGTCAAAAGAGAAAAAATCTAAAGGCGCATCAAAAAAAAGAAAAAATATTTTAAACGGTGTTATTCATGTTTACGCAAGCTTTAATAACACAATAATTTCTATTTCTGAAACTAACGGAAATATTATATGTTGGTCTTCTGCGGGTAAGCATGGTTTTAAAGGGTCTAGAAAAGCCACTCCATATGCTGCTCAAGTTGCAACTCAACATGCTGTTAATATTGCCAAAGAATGTGGTTTACAAAATGCGGTTGTTGAAATTAGAGGTCCAGGAGTTGGTCGTGAAGCTTCTTTGAGAGCTATTCAAGTTTCTGGAATAATAGTTTCTTCGATAAAAGATATAACATACCTTCCTCACAATGGCTGTCGTCCAGCAAAAAGAAGAAGAGTTTAGTTAATTATTAAAAAAGTAATTATAATCAATTTATAAAAATATGGCAATTTTAAAAGAAAACTGGAGTACCCTCACCAAACCAACTTCAATTGTACTAAAAGAAGGTTATAACGATCTAACAAAATCTGTTATTATTATGGAGCCTTTCGCAAGAGGATATGGCAATACTTTGGGAAACTCATTAAGAAGAGTTTTGCTTTCATCAATAAATGGATTTGCCGTTACATCGGTTAAAATTGAAGGCGTTATGCATGAATATGCTGTAATTGATGGTATTAAAGAAGATGTACTTGATATAATAATGAATTTAAAAGGTTTGGCTATTACAAAAAATGATCCATCTCCATCAATATTAAAACTTTCAGTTAATAAGCCGGGTCAAGTTTACGCAGGATCTATCGATTTACCAGCTGGAGTTGATATTATAAACAAAGATCATTTAATTTGCACTTTAAGCAAAGGTGCTAAAATTGATATGACTATTGTTGTTGAATATGGTAGAGGATATTGTTCAATTGATTCTGATAGAAAAATTGACAATTCAATTGGTTCTATAAAAGTTGATTCAGTATTTGGTCCAGTTAAAAAAGTTGCATACAAAGTTGAAAATGCTCGTGTTGGACAAATTACCGATTATGATAAACTTATTCTCGAAATTGATACCAATGGAACGCTTACCCCACAAGATTCTTTGGCGATCGCGGCAAAAATTTTACAAGATCAATTGCAAAATTTTATTAATTTTGATGTATCTAAAATTGATGCTCCAGTTGAAAAAGAAATTGTAATTGAGCCAGAATTTAATAAAAATTTGCTAAAAACAATTGAAGAGCTTGAGCTTTCTGTAAGATCTTATAATTGTCTCAAGAACGAAAATATAATTTACGTCGGAGATTTGGTTGTTAAAACTGAAATTGAGATGTTAAAAACTGCAAACTTTGGAAGAAAGTCTTTAAACGAATTAAAAGACAACCTCAAATCTATGAGCTTGTCTTTTGGTATGAAGCTTACAAATTGGCCTCCAAAAAACATCGAAGAATTATTAAAAATAAAGAATAAAGAATTTTAATTTTATCATTATATGAAGCACAGAATAAAAGGTAGAAAACTTAATAGAAATAGCTCTCACAGAAAAGCTCTATTCAGAAATTTATCGATTGCATTAATTACAAATGAAGGCATCAGAACAACTCTTCCTAAGGCAAAAGAATTAAGACCTTTTATTGAAAAAATAATGACTATTTCAAAAAAAGATAGTCTTGCTAACAGAAGATTAGCGCTATCGATTTTAGGAAATGAAGGAGCTGTAATTAAGCTTTTCAAAGAAATTGGCCCAAGAATCGTATCTAGAAATGGTGGTTACACTAGAATCCTAAAGCACGGTTTTAGAGTTGGTGACAAAGCTCCAATGGCTTATATGGAATTGGTAGATCGCGTTGAAATCGAAGAAAAAGTTGAAAAAATTGCAAAATCATAAATTATAAACATAATATGAAAAATATCATTTTAGAATTCAATAAATCACAAGTAGAAAAAATTAAAGAAGCTTCGGGATTTAAAGTTCCAAAATTCAAAGTAGGCGACACTTTAAGTGTTAAATACAAAATTACTGAAGGAGAAAATACTAGAATTCAAGCCTTCAACGGAATTGTTATTGCTAGAACCAAAAGTAACGAAAATTATAACGCTACTTTTACTGTTAGAAAAATTAGCTCTGGAATCGGAGTTGAAAGAAAATTCAATCTTTATTCTCCATTATTAGCGGGAATTGAAGTTTTAAAGCAGGGCGATGTTAGAAGAGCAAAACTTTACTATCTAAGAAACTTGACTGGAAAGGCCTCTAGAATCAAAGAAAAACTTGATTATATTGATTCTACCAACAACAAAAATGAATCAGTTAATTAATCTAGTGACACTGAAGATAAGTAATATTAAAAAAAACATCTTTATATTTTCTTTAATATTTTTATCTTCTTGTGTTAATGGTGACTACTTTAAATACGGCAAGGTCTCATTCCACGCCACCACAGATAAAAACTTTTTTGTTTTTACCGTTGATGATAATTTTTACAAAAAATATAAAAACTCCCCAAACAATAAAGCTCATCCAAGATTGAGTGACGAAGAGTATAAAATGCTCAAAGCACTTCTTAAAAACAAAAAATATTGCGTTGAAAATTCTATAAATCCACAATTTGAAATTATATCAAGACAAGAAAAAGTATTTGACACAACATTTTCTAAACTTATTGCCGAAAACTACAACGCCAAACCTCTAACTCCAGTTTCTTACTACGGTAAATGCATAATATCAAGTTAAATATTTAAATTTTTTAAAGCAAATTTAGTATTTAAATGAGTTGTTTCGTCGCGAATGAATTTTCCTAAGTGTAATAAGTTTTTAGATTTTAATTTTTGTTTATTTGTAAACACCCTATCTTTTTTAAAAAATTTGCAACTAAAAGCATCGCCACCTTCGCTTTTATTGTCATTATTTGCTAAAAAAGCCATATAGGCTAATTTTTTTACGCAAGTAATCTAGCAAAAATTTATGGAAAAGTTGAATCGCTTCGAAAGTGAATGAATCGCCATATCCGCGATGAGATTTTTAGTTTTAATTATTAAGTTGAGCTTAAGTTTTTTTAGGACGAAAAACTCATCGTCGCTTTTTTCAATCTAAATTTTATATTGATTTCAAGCGCGACTCGCTCCAAGGATTGCTTTACTTGCACTCATGATCACGTTCATCGAGATAATATCCGTTTAGGCTATTTTTTTGTTGGAAATGGTATAATTTCTAAGTGAGTATTTTATTATTATAATGAGAGAATTTATTATGCATTAAAAGCATTACCAAGTTTATTTTATTTGAAATATATTAACTTACATAATAAAAAAAATTAGTTTCACTCGAATAAACATGGGCGATATCTAAAAATTTATCAAGGTTGCTAATCGCGACTATTAGAATGTGGACCATTAGAAAGTATGGAATGGCCTAAGGGATGCGTATTATGCCCGCTGAGTTGTTTAAAAATTGCACTAAGTTCACGTCTACCCATTTCATTTAGAGTGCTTGGTAATTTTTCTTCGACCTCTTTGCTTCCTAAATTTTTTGTAACTCCCGTTGCTGAAAAAAGCTCCGTAAGTGACAATGTATTCTCTAGGTTAAAAAAACTTTCTAGCTCTTCTGATTTAAGAGAAGATAATAAAATTCTTGAGCCACTAACTCCTGTGCTATCAAATTCTTTTATGTGATTAAATAATGTTTCACGATCTCTTTCAGAAATACCATCTTTTTTTAATAATTCTTTCAAAATTCTTATACAAGAATTTGGAGAAATGGCGATAAGACTTGACTCTGTAGAGTCTAGCAAAGGTTGTTTAGAAGTATTAATATGACCTTGCTTTTTTTGTTCAAAACTTTGATAAATTTTTTCAGCAATAATTTCAGTAATATTACTAGGAAATTTTTCGTTTCTTAGGCGGATGGTTTCTAAGGCTTCATATGATTTGTGATCATAAGATGTATAATCGCATTTAAGATGAAAATCTTTCAGAGTTATATTTTCTTTAAGTGCAAGCGCTAAGGCTTTCATTCCTTCGGCTCCGATTCCATTTCCATCAATATTAAGATTTCTTAGATTTGTGTTATATCTAAGGGCAGACGCTAAGAATTTAGCTCCCTCATCTCCGATTTTGTTATTACTAAGATCAAGACTTGTCAGATTACAGTCATTTGCAAGTATAGTTGCTATGTCTTTAGCTCCCTTAACTCCGATTATGTTATTAGCAAGATTAAGTTCTTTTAGGGTTGTATTCTTTGCAAGTGAAAGTGTTAGGTCGTTAACTCCTTCATCTCCGATGTCGTTCTTATGAAGATAAAGACTTTTCAGAGCCGTGTTTACTTTAAGTCCATCTCCTAATAATTTGGCTCCTTCATTTCCGATTTCATTACATCCAAGATTAAAAATTTTTAGAGCTTTGTTTGCTTTAAGTGCATCTCCTAATAATCCAGCCCCATTAGCTTGGATTTTATTGCTTTCAAGATTAAAGCTTTCCAGAGCTTTGTTTGCTTTAAGTGCATTTCCTAATAATCCAGCAGCATCATCATCGATGTTATTGAGTTCCAGATTAAAACTTTTTAGAGTTGAGTTATTTTTAATAATAAGCGCTAATAAATTAATTCCTTTAGGTCCGATGTTGTTACCACCAAGATTAAGATTTTCTAGGGTTTTGTTATCAATAAGCGCACGTGAAAATTTATCACATTCTTTATCTCCCATTAGGTTGTTAAAAAGGTTAAGATTTTTTACAGTTTTATTCTGATCTAATATAGAAAACAAATTATTGCTTCCCATTCTATTGCCGCAACTAGTAAAATCGATGCTTTCCAGGGGGGTATTTTTTCTTATAATTGCTTTCACTAGTCTATTATAATCTTCCCGTTGGAGAAAATCAGAAAAACTAAGATTAAGTTTTGTTGGAGGCGGATTATCATTATTAATCTCCGATAATATTCTTTTAAGATTTTCCAAATCTTCTCTCTTATCTCTCTTATCTCTCATATTTTACTTATTAAATTATTGTTAATTTTAAAAACTAAAGAAAAAATTTTAGAACTATTGAATCAAGATTAGTTTTAATAAAAATCGATTTAATATAAAAGAAAATCTCCGTAACTTTTATACTATCTTTAACGCTTAAATTTTAAAAACATTGGAAAAAAACTTTAAGCTTAAAATTTAATATTGGCGTATTATCGGATACTTAGATTTTTAAAAATCTAAATTATTTAAAATCTCTTTCTGGTTATAAATAAATTTTGGTAAAAAGTTTTTAAACTTTCAACATTTCTTTAGCATTAATCAAATTAAATTTTTTATCATTTTCGCGACAAAAAAAATCAATTTTTTTTATAATTTGACCTACAGAAAAATAGTTCGGGGAAATGTTAGTAAAAATAAAATTTATAATTTGATTTGATAAATCAATTTGTTTGCGCGATAAAATATTGATAAAAATTTGGTTTATTGAGTCGTTTGAAATATGTTAACTTACATAATAAAAAAAATTAGTTTCACTTCATTAAACATGGGCGATATCTAAAAATTTATCAAGGTTGCTAATCGCGACTATTAGAGGGTGTATTAGAAAGTTTGGAATGGTCTAAGGGATGCGTCATATCCCCGCTGAGTTGTTTAAAACCCGCTACTAATAATCTTTCCCTTAGGTTAAAAAAACTTTCCAGTTTTTTAGATTTGAGAGAAGATATTAAAATTCTTGAGCCACTACCTCCTTTGCCATCAAATTCTTTTATGTGATTAAATAACGCTTCAGGATTTTCTTTAGGGATACCATCTATTTCTAAAAATTCTTCCAAAATTAATTTACAAGCATTTGGAGAAGTGGCGATAAGACGCTTCTCTACCGTATCTAGCATTGGCTCAGGAGGAGCGCTGTGATCTTGACCTTCCTTCTCTTGTTTTTGCTTGAAACTCTGGTAAAGTTTTTTAGCAATATCAAATGGAAAATTTTGGTTTCTATTCGTTAAATCTACTATCTCTTTAATTAAACCTTCATCACTAAAAAATGATGACGTAAGTTCAAGGCTATATAAAGTTGTATTAGATTTAAAAAGCACATCTTTTAGGGCTTGAGCTCCTTCAACTTCGATTTGGTTATTTTCAAGTTGAAGATGTTCAATATTTGTGTTAAATTGAAGTGCGCCTGCTAAGCTCTTAGCGCCATCGTCTCCTATTTGGTTATTATCAAGATTAAGATATTCAATTTTTTTGTTAAATTGAATTGCTTCTGCTAAGCTCTTAGCGCCTTCATCTCCGATTCTATTATTTGTAAGATCAAGAACTTCTAGAACTGTATTTGTTTTAAGTGCTCCTACTAAGGAATCAACTCCTCTGTCTTCGATTATGTTACCCGCAAGATTAAGATCTACAATATGTTTATTATGTTCAAGTCCTTTTGCTAAGGAAGTAGCTCCCATATAATTGATTTGGTTTTTGGAAAGATCGAGATTTTTCAGAGCGGCGTTATGTTGAAGCGCAAGTCCTAATTGAAAATCTCCAACATCACCAATTTCATTATTGGAAAGATTAAGATTTTCCAAAGATCTATTTACCATAAGTAATCCTGCAAAATCTATAGCTCCATTAGCTCCGATTTTGTGATTCGCAATATTAAAATATCTTATGGTTGTATTACTTTTAAGAACATTTGCTAAGGCTTTAGCTCCATTAGGTCCTATATAGTTATCTTTATCTCTAGTTTCATTTTTAAGATTAAGCGTTGTTACAAATGAGTTTTCTGTAAGAGCTTCTGCTAATTCTTTAGCTTCTTTATCTCCGATTGGGTAATTAATGCAAACTTCTGTTAATTCTGGATCATTTTCACTAATCTGCTTTTTAATTGTTTGAAAATGCTCCATATTTTTCATATTTTACTCCTTTAATTATTGTTAATTTTAAAAACTAAGAGACAATTTTTATAACTTTTGAACCAAGATTAGCTTTAATAAAAATCGCTGTAACGCTTTTACACTATTATTTAACGGTTATTGTTACAAGCATTGGAAAAAAACTTCAAGCTTAATATCTAATATTGGCGTATTTTCGGATGCTTAGATTTTTAAAAATCTAAATTATTTAAAATCTCTTTCTGATTATAAATAAATTTTGGTAAAAAGTTTTTAAACTTTCAACATTTCTTTAGCATTAATCAAATTAAATTTTTTATCATTTTCGCGACAAAAAAAATCAATTTTTTTTATAATTTGACCTACGGAAAAATAGTTCGGGGAAATGTTAGTAAAAATAAAATTTATAATTTGATTTGATAAATCAATTTGTTTGCGCGATAAAATATTGATAAAAATTTGCTTTAACGATTCGAGCGATGCTTGATTTATATGGCAGGAAGGAATATTTTTTATTCGTGATTGCAAATCTTTTAATTCAAATATTTTATTTTCATTACAAGATAAAATCAAAAAGGCCTTACTCTCCATTGCGCAATTTAAATATTGTAAAAGCTTTTCTTTATCTTCAATTTGATAAAAATTGTCAATTATATAAAATTCATTTTCACAAAAAATTCTTAAAGGATTTTCGGATTTAATTTGCTCTTCAGATATAAAATTTGCTTGATATTTTTGAGCGTAAATATTAAGTAAATGCGTTTTTCCACAACCGCTTTCACCCTTTAGAATCAATGATTTAAGAAGGTTATTTTGAAAATTATTTTGTTGAAAAAAATTATCTAAAAAATTATAAGCGTCGATATTTTCAGGAAGTTTTAAGAAATCAGCGCTTTTAAAATTATCGATATTTTTAGAATCGTAAAAATCAAAAAATAATTGGCTCACAATTTTATTTATTCAATAACTTTAGGAACGGCAAAATAGCCGTAAATTTGTTTTGGCGCATTTTTTAGAACATCATCCGCAATATTGCCAACATTGACTTCGTCGGCATTTAATTGCAAAGGTTCATTGTGAACATTAATCATTGGCTCGACATTGTCGGTATTAACTTCATTGAGTTTTTCAATCCAGTTGATAACATTTTCAATTTGAGTTGCTAAAATTTCTTTTTCATCTTTAATTTCAATTTGAGCGAGGCGAGAAATTTTTTCAATATCCTTTTGTGTAATTTTTGCCATATTTTATTTTATGATTTTTAGAGAAATAAGTGATTATAAAAAAATTTTACCAACAAAAGGCCGAATATTGGCTCTTGATGTTGGCACTAAAAAAATTGGAGTTGCGATTTGCGATGATACGCAAACAATTGCAACGCCGAAGCTTATTATAAAGCGTCAAAGTAATTTAAAAGATTTTGCAACACTTTTATCAATAATTCAAGAAAATCCTGTAATAGCGATAATTTTTGGCTTTCCTATTAAGATGGATGGATCAGAAAATTTAATGTCTGATTTTGTAATGAATTTTGTCAAAAATTTTGAAAAATTTTTACAAGAATTGTCGATAAAAAATGTGACATTAATTGTTTTTGATGAAAGATTATCAAGTTTTAAAGCGCGTGATTTTTTTAATAAAAGTTTTAAAAAATCAGCTCAAAAAGATTACGACGATATTTCCGCGAGCCTTATTTTAGAGCACTTCCTTAATGATCTTCGTCAAGGCGAAAATTAAATCATCAATCATTTTTTGATTATGTAAAGCGCCCGGGGTAATGCGCAATCTTTCATCGCCCTTGGCAACCGTTGGATAATTAATGTGTTGAACATAAATATCGAAATCTTCTAAAAGTTTTTGTGAAATAATTTTAGCTTTTATGGCATCGCCAATGCGCACGGAAACTATGTGTGAATCGTTTTCAAAAATATTAATTTTATTTTCCAAAAGCCTTTTTTTAACTTGCGCAACATTTGCAAAAAGCTTTTCGCGTTCGATTGTATTTTTAGTTAAATAATCGATATTTATTTTTGAGGCGACGGCAATGCTTGGCGGGATTGAAGTGCTAAAAATAAAAGGCGAAGCATAAGAGCGAATTGCGTCAATAATTATTTTCGAAGAAGTTATGTATCCACCTACAGTACCAAAGCCTTTGGCGAAAGTGCCTTGAATAATATCGATTTGATCTTGGGTTGCAAATTCTTCGGTTAAACCTGCTCCACGATCGCCATAAAGTCCAACAGCGTGGACTTCGTCGATGTATGTTAAGGCTTGATATTTTTTGGCAATCTCGGCAATTTCAACAATCTTTCCAAAGTCGCCATCCATTGAATAGACAGACTCAAAAATAATTAATTTTGGTTGAGATAAGCTATAATTTTTAAGTAATTCTTCTAAGTGATTTAAATCATTGTGGCGAAAAACATGTTTTTTTGCTCCGCTATTTCTAACTCCCGCAATTATTGAGGCATGATTATTGGCATCGGAAAATAATATTAAATCGGGAATAATTTTTACCAAAGCTTGAATCGCGCCGTCATTGGCGGTATAGCCTGAAGAAAAAACCAAACCACTTTGTTTTTTATGTAAATCGGCGACAGTTTTTTCTAAATCAATGATAGGGGAGTTATTTCCAGAAATATTGCGCGTTCCGCCAGAGCCAACTCCGTAGTCTTCAAGTGCTTTTTTGGCTTGTAAAATTGCTTGTGGATTTTGACCCATACCCAAATAATCATTCGAGCACCACACGACTATTTTTTTACCATTTTTATTGTTAACGGCAAAAGGAAATTCTCCGCAAATTCTAGCAATATCGACGAATTCACGATAGCGATTTTCGCTTTTTAAATCTTCAATTGCTTTGATAAAATATTTTTCAAAATTTTGAGACATATTTTTTAAATTTTGAGGAATTCTACAATTCAGAAGTCTTTTCCACAAGTATTTTTTTTTGTGACTTTAATGACTTTTTTTTAACGATTAAAATTAATCCAAATAAAATTATTAATGATCCAACAAAAACCCAAATATCAAGCTTCTCATCAAATACAAAAAAAGCGACAAGACTTGTAAATATTAATCTTGAAAAATCAAATGGCTGTAAGATTGATAAATCATTTTTGCTATAGGCTGTAGCGACAAGTTTATAAGAAATATTGGAAATTATTCCCAAAATCAAAAATTCAATAAATGAAGTAAAATCAAGGGGCGCAAGATAGGGAATGGCAAAAGGCAACGAAAAAATAAACATAAAAAAGGTCATGTGAGCGACAATGGTTTCTGGTTTGTCGGTTTTGGTCATGGTTTTTACGATTAAATTCGAAATCGTCCAAAAAATAATTGAAAAAAATGAAAAAATATAACCTTCGTCGAATTTATTAAATCCGGGGCGCAGAATAATTATGACGCCGATAAAACTTATAAAACTTGCCATAAAAATATTTTTTGAAACTTTTTCTTTCAAAAAAATCATCGAGGCAATTGTTGTTACAATTGGCGTTAGAAAACTTAGAGAAACAGCTTCTGACAAGGGAAGGGCGTTTATCGCATAAAACCAAAAAAACATTGAAATTGTGCCATTTCCGCTACGAAAAATATGTAAATAAATATTTTTAGTTTGAAAAATGGTGCCTCGATTTTTTATAAATTGAGGCAAAAGAATAATTAATCCAAAAAAATTTCTCATCATCACGATGAAAAAAATATGAAATTCTTGATTAAGATGACGAACGAGGGCGACAACAATTGAAAGCAGAAAGCATGCAAGGGTTATTTCAAAAATTCCTTGATAATTTTGTTCGGGATTTATTTTTGAAGAAATAAAATTTTTAAATTTTTTACGCATATTCTTTGTTAATTTATTATTTTTTTGCATAAAAAACAATCAAGAAATAAGTCTTGGAACTATGCATAATTTTTTATTTTTTTATAAAAATTTACGGCGTTAGCATCGGCATTTATTTTTGAAAAATTTAAAGATTCTATGAAAACTCCTTCTAAATTTCGGGCTCGTGAAAGCGCTACATAGCTTTGTCCAGGGCTAAAACTATCCGATAAATCGCATGAAATTTTATCAAGAGTTAAACCTTGTGATTTATGAATCGTGATCGCCCAAGCTAAAATCAAAGGAATTTGAGTAAGAGAAGCTTCAACTTTATTGACACGAGTCTCGGCATCAAACTTTTCTAGAAGCCACTCTTCGGGAGCAATTGTGAATGTTTTTGAGTTTGCAAATTCAACGATTGGATATAATTTTTTTGAAGAAAAATCTTTAACAATTCCTAAAGAGCCGTTAATTATTCCTTCTTTTTGTAAAGTATTTTTTATCATCATCACCTGCGCCCCAACCTTCAATTTCAGGGATTGATAAGCTATACAATTTTTCTTTAAAAATTCAATTTTATAAGAATCGCCTTTGTAATCAGCTTGAAAAACTTGTTCAGGATTCGGAATATCTTTTAAATATTTATTATTTACAAACTCAACTTTGGCGTTGTGAGTTGTAAGAATCGTTGGTTGAATCGCAGAATTATTATCCCTCACATTAATGCGCGATTCAAGAATTTCTTTATCTTCAGAATCAACTATTCCGTAGCGCAAATTATTTAAAAGTTTAATAAATTTTTCATCGGATTGTCGAAAAATTTTATCTAAAATTATGTTATGAAAATTAAGATCTTCCCATGTTTTTGAATCAAAGCAAAAATTTGATGAGTTATTGTCGCGATTGATCGGAGGAAGTTGTAAAAAATCTCCAAAAAATAACATTTGAATTCCGCCCATGGGTTTTTCATTGCCCCTTATTGCGCGAAAAACATGATCTAAAATTTCTAAAACTTCGCGAGAAATCATTGATATTTCATCGATTGCTAGTGTTTTTGTTTTTATAATTTTGCGTCGAACTTTTGAAAATTTTGGTAAGAAAATATTCTCAATGATTTGTTCAATTGGCTGATTAGCTAAGCCTATGCCCGCCCATGAGTGAATCGTTGAGCCACCAATATTTACGGAAGCAATACCTGTGCTAGCGGTTATCTCGAGGCCATTATTAGCAAAATTTCTCTTTAAAAAATTGAGTAGATAAGATTTTCCACAACCTGCGCCACCGGAAATGAATAAGTTTTTTCCTTCAAGGAATAGCTCTATAACTTTTTGTTGTTTGTCCGATAAAGTGTTGATTTCCAATGTGCGAGAGAATATTTGTTATTAATAAAAAAACCCCAAGCCTTTTATTTAAAAAAGCTTGGGGTTTTAAAAAAGATTATTTGTATTAATTATTTGGCTCTTAGAGCGCTAATTTTTTCTTTGAAAGATGCGATTTCCATGGCACCAGGGATTAACTCTTCTCCGATAACGAAGGCTGGAGTTCCATTGATTCCAATTGAGCTTCCAAGAGCAACATTATCTTGAAGGATTTTATCAATTTCGCTTTTCTTTGTTTTTAAAGTTTCTTCAAGCTTTTTTGAATCAACTCCGGCTGATTTTGCAGCTTTAACGGCAGCAGATTTGCCTCTTTCGTTAGTTTTCATTAAAGCGTCATGAAATTTTCTAAAAGAGCTTGGAGCGATCATGTTAACAGCGACAGAAACTCTTGACATTTCTTGTGAAGGCTCACCAAGAATTGGGAAGTCTTTATAGATAATGCGAACTTTACTGTCAGATTTTAAGAGTTCGTCAACTGTAGTTTGTGCTTTTTTGCAATAACCGCAGGCGTAATCATAAAACTCAACAACCGATACATCATATCCTTCTGGAGCGAATTGAGGAGAATTCGCATCGTTGAATAGTTCACTTGTTTTTTGACCAATATTTTTTTGAGCATTTTTAGTTTGCTCTTCCATCATTTTTTTCTGCATATTTTGTACAGAATTTATGATAGCTTGAGGATTTGCTTCGATCCATTTAGCGACAACTTCTTCAACATCTTTAACATCAGAAACATCTTTATCTGGATCTAATCCAGTTGACTTAACTTCATTTGCGGTTTCTGTGGTGGCTTCTTTTTTTTCGCCATCATTTTGTTCATTTTTTTTGGTATAGCTAAAATAAGCAACGCCAGCTATTGAAGCTATGATAATAGAAGAAATAACTAGTTTTAAACTAGAAGGCTTCTGATTTTTTTTGGAAAAAGTCATGTTTTTTAAAATATTGAATGATTAATAAAATTATTTTTTTATGATTTCCGCAATTCTAAGAAAAACTTTTATTCAATGCAACCATCTTTTTTAATAGAAAATAATTTTGACACAGCTTTAGTTTGCGGTATTGATGAAGCTGGTCGTGGACCTTTGGCGGGACCAGTTGTTGCATCTTGCGTAATGCTCGAAAAAAACAATTTTTTAGATTCGGTGAATGATTCAAAAAAACTTTCAAAAAATATTCGAAAAAAAATTTATGATGAATTAATAAAAAATTGTAAATTTGGAATTGGCGTTGTTGATGAAAAAATAATTGATGAAATAAATATCCTACAAGCAACTAAGCTGGCAATGCTTAGAGCCTATCAAGATTTTTGTAAAAAATATAATTTATTTTTGGAAATAATTTTAGTTGATGGCAATTTTAAGCCATTCGATTTGCAAGATAAAATATTGCAAATTCAACCAATTATTAAAGGTGATCAAATAAGTTATTCAATTGCTTCCGCGTCAATAATAGCAAAGGAATATCGTGATGAAATAATGTTAAATTATCATCAAAAATTTCCAATTTATGGTTTTAATAAACATAATGGATATGGCACAAAAAATCACATAGAAAATATTAAAAAATATGGGATTTGTGAAATTCATAGAAAGACTTTTGAGCCAATAAAGACGATGCTTAATAATTAAATAATTTTAAATTAAAAATGTTAGTAATTGATGAAAAAAAATCTAACGCTGTAGATGTGGCAATCGATTTTTTACAAAAAGGAAAAGTAATTTGTTTTGCCACGGATACAGTTTATGGAGTTGCTGTTGATGCAACAAACTCAAGGGCTGTAGACGGTTTATATAAATTAAAAAATCGTGAAAAAAATAAACCAATTGCTATATTTTTAAAAAATTTAGAAAGTGCAAAAAAATTATTTATGTTTAATGATTTAGCGAGTGAAATTGTTGAAAAATATATGCCGGGAGATATTACGGTAATATTAAAAACAACAGATTTTGCAAAAAAAATTCTCGCTAAAAATTTAAATAACAATGATAATAATTTTATTGGCTTTAGGATTATTGATAGTTATTTTGTACAAAAATTATTTGAAAAATATAACGGAATTTTAGCGGTATCGAGTGCTAATGAGGCATCTCAGAATCCATGTATATCAGCAAGTCTGGTTAAAAAAAATTTAAAAAATCTTGATTTGTTAATTGTTGGAAAAAAAACTAGCAAAATATCATCAACCATTGTTAAAATTGTTGATAATGAATTAACTTTAATTCGCCAAGGAAAACTAATTTTAAAAGACTATGTCAATCAATAATTTCTTAAAATTGCCAATTGTTAAAATCATTGCGATGGCAGTCATGGTTTATTATATTTTCGATAAAACTAAAGAAGATCCGCAAGCAATTTCTTATCATCTTACCAAAGAAAATTTTGTTAAGTCGGTTGAAAATGTCAAAGATAGTGTTGAAAAAATATCCACTGTTACCAATCAAATCAAAGAAGATCAAGGGGTTATCGATGAAGCTTCTCAAGCTAAAAAGCTCAAGTTATTTTATAGAACTATTCGTGAAGGCGCTGGTGGTAATAAAGTTGTTTGCGGTAGCGAAGTAAGTATCGAATATGATTTAATGAAAATAGAAAATGGCGAAGTAATCAACAAATCTAATATGAAATTTGATATCGGAACTAAATTTAATGAATTAATAGAAAAAGCATTGATGGGTATGACTGCGGGTGGCATAAGGGTCGTTGAAATTCCTACTGATTTTAAAACTGGTGATAATGTTTATGACGAGATGATTCAAAAATCAGGAATGGTTTATAGAATTACATTGCTAAGCGTTAGCGATAATGCAAAAAATAATTTAACTTGCGATGAATAAAAATAAAAATGCGGAAGGTTTATCAAAATTTTTATATGACTATCTTCCAATAATAGTTTTTTTTGTTTGCTATAAGCTTTCCGCGGTTTATGATAAATTATTATTTGCTACGCTAGCAATGCTCTTCACCACATTTATTGCCATTCTAACAAGCTATATTTTAACTAGAAAAATTCCAAAAGTTGCAACATTTTCAGCGTGTATTCTGGGGTTCTTTTGTGGATTAACGATTTTTTTTGATGATGAATATTACATAAAAATTAAGCCAACAATTATAAATTTAATTTTTGCCGGAATATTATTTTACGGAAATTATATGCAAAAACCAATGTTAAAATATTTACTTGGGGAGCAGATAAAAATGAACTTTAAAAATTGGCAAATTTTATCTTTTCGTTGGGCTTGTTTTTTTTGTTTTT
>Ga0209596_1000884_pt1 | contig 26794 bp, 17 predicted proteins | sample M_130807_MF_Meta_FD_187314 | JGI IMG/M metagenome (GOLD analysis project Ga0209596, IMG submission 187314) | Freshwater microbial communities from Lake Montjoie, Canada to study carbon cycling - M_130807_MF_MetaG (SPAdes) (version 2) | ecosystem: Environmental > Aquatic > Freshwater > Lake... | reverse complement strand
GATCTACAATGTTGGCTGAACCGCAAAATATTTTTCCTTTGGTACCTACTAATAACTCATCCACTTTACTCATAGTTCCGGGCATATGCCTACATTGACTATTTAAAATAGATCCATCAGCGTAATGAAATTCAACAAAGTGATGATCAAAAATTTCACCATGTTCTTTGCCTTTTCTTACTTGTCTTCCTCCAAAACCTTGTGCCTTTACTGGATATCCTCCCTTAAACCAGTTAATAACATCTATATTATGAATGTGTTGTTCGGTAATATGATCGCCACATAACCAGTTAAAATAATACCAGTTACGCATTTGATATTCCATTTCGGTTTGACCTGTTTTACGGGGTCTAACCCATACACCATCATTGTCCCACCATGCTTGTGCCGATACAATATCTCCAATCATATCTTTTCTTTTATACAATTCACGATAAGAATTTTGATAATGTCTTTGTAAGCCTACGACTACATTTAATTTTTTTTGTTTAGCAATTTCGGCAGTTGCTAATACTTTTTGAACTCCTGCTGGATCGGTTGCCACTGGCTTTTCCATGAATACATGCTTACCTTGTTTAATAGCTTCTTCAAAATGAATGGGTCTAAATCCGGGAGGCGTTGCCAAAATAACAACATCTGCTAAAGGAATGGCTTTTTGATAAGCGTCAAATCCAAAGAAACGTCTTTCTTCAGGTACATCTAATCTTTTATTGATATCGCCAATACCATTATTAATTTCATCTACTAATGCTTTGTAACAATTATCTACATTGTCTTTGAAGGCATCGGCCATAGCAACAATTTTTACATTTTGTTTGCTTGATAATGCTTGTATAGCAGCACCTGTTCCTCTTCCGCCACATCCCACCACAGCTACTTTAATCACATCATCTGCACCCGAAAAAAAGTTAGCCTTTGATAAAAGAGGCATTGCTAATAAACCTCCTGCAATAATGCTGGAGTCTTTGACAAAATCCCTACGCGTATTTTTGTTCCAAGAATCGTTCTTCATAGTATTTGTTTTATGATTAATTAAGATAAGTATTAAAAAATTGATTGACTTCTTCTTCACTTGGTGTTTTAATAGGACGCAATAATCTAAACCCCACATTCTTGGCTTCAGTTAACCACCATTTACTTTTAGGAATTTGTGGATCACGTTTATTCCATACTGGATCAGAATGAAATCTTTTACTGCTTCTAACATCTGCTGCATTATCCATATAACTTCCACCTCTCAAACTTTTTGGATATTTGCTTGTATTGAAAGGTGCTTTAGGATCCACAGCTGCGTAATCGGCATAAGCATTAGGTATATAATGATCCAAGGTCCATTCCAACATATTGCCTAACATATCATACAATCCCCAGGGGTTCGCTAATTTTTGTCCTACTTTTTGATATTTATTATTACTGTTTTTTTCATACCAAGCGTAAGCACTTAATTTATTAGCATCATTACCAAAAAAATAAGTGGTAGTCGTTCCTGCTTTACTAGCATATTCCCATTCTGCTTCTGTAGGCAATCTATAAAATACTTTTGTTTTTTCATACAACCACTTACAATACATTAAGGCAGTTCTTTGTGACATGCTATTGGCAGGAAACCCACCTTCTTTTCCCATACCCCAAGTTAAATCCACATATTGGGGACTGGGTCTGGTGATGGCATCTACATTTACATTTTGGCTAGTGGCTTCATCTTTTAAAAAAACATCTAATTCATCACGTGTAACTTCATAAGCTCCCATCCAAAAAGCAGACAGCTCCACTTCTTTAGATGGCCCTTCGTCTTCATTTTGATTTTTAGTATTTCCATTCGTTCCCATCATAAACTTACCTGCAGGGATGGACATCATTTTAAATGACAATTTAGAACCCGGAATATTTTGAGTATAGGTTAGTGAATGATGGTATATCTTGACAAATAGCGACAGGTACTATCATCGTTTGTAATAACACAAACAGTAGGAGTCCTATTGCAAGCCGGGATCGTTTCATTAATTTCTTTTTAAAGCCTTCATTGAGTATTTAAGTTAAATAAAATATGACTCATAAAATAAAAACACACCGTTTTTTATTTGAAATAGGTGTCAAATCCTTTAGTTGCATTGCGTTTTACTTTTCCTTGATACATATAAGTAATAAGTAATTCAGCATGTTGAGAAGTAGCAACTAGTTTAGCTTCTTGGATAGGTAAAATACTGCAGGCGGTAGCGAGCCAATCGGCAGTGGCACCATCTTTGGCAATGACAGTGACATTTCGTAAAGCAGTAACGCCATAACCTGTTTGTGGATCAATGATATGTGAATATTTAACACCCTTATGTTCTATAAATTGATATACATCCCCCGAAGTGGCCACCGATTTATTTTGAATACTTAAGACTTGCGGTAATAAGTCATCTGATTTCTCTGGAATATTGATACCTACTTTCCATCCTTGTTGAGGGGGAGGAACTTGACTCATTACAATATCTCCACCTGCATCTGCCAAAGCGTATTTTACTCCTCTTGATTGTAATAATGCAATTACTTTTTGCGCTATATAGCCTTTGCCTATTCCACCTACATCTAATTGCATACCTTTTAAAGGTAAATAAATGCTATGATGCATACTATCCCATTGAATATCCTGAAAATGACAAAGCTTTAATTGTTTTTTTATAGCTGCGGAAGTTGGAAATATTTTTTCATGCCTTGCATTTCGCCACAAGGAGGTGATAGGTCCCATCGCAATATTAAATGCTCCTTTACTTTCATGATACGCCTTTTTAGACATTTGCAAGAGTTCCCACATCAAAGGGGAAACGAGGGTAGATTGAATACCTGCTTGATGATTGATATAGGACAACTCGCTGGTACTGTCGTAATTACTAAAAATATGATTTAAGGAGTCTATGAGCTGAAAACAAGCGTCAGCATGATTTTTAGCCGATACACTATCATTTGCCCATAGTACTAAATTAAAAGGTGACCCCATTTTGGGAGCACTAAAATGATACTTATTTTGTTGTGCATACCCACTCGTGGGAAACAGGGTAGCAATCAAAAATGCTAGTATAAAAAAGTAAGATCGAATACAATAAACTAATGGCTGCAAACTTGTTGTTGTTAATTCTTATCCCTAAATTTAAGTAATTAAACTTGCCAAATTATGGAACGACGTAATTTTTTAAAACAAAATATGTTGGCCACAGGAGCGCTATTAACTACTTCAGCCGCATGGGCAACTTCTAGTTCACAAAACACAATACTAAACAATCCACCTTTTAAATGTAATTATGCCATTCATGATGGCACATTCGCAGAATTAGCAGGGCCTGATTTTATTGAACAAATAAAATTTGCACATAGTGTAGGATTTAGAGCTATCGAAGATAACGGTATGATGGATCGTACTCCAGCGATGCAGCAAAAAATTGGAGATACTTTATCCTCTTTAGGGATGCGTATGGGTGTTTTCGTCATTAGCTATGATCATTGGCCTTTACAAGTTTCTTTAACGAATGGCAAAAAAGAATGGCGCGATAAATTTGTACAATATTGTAAAGATGCAGTGGAAGTGGCTAAAAGATGCAATGCGAAATGGATGACTGTCGTTCCCGGAAATTATGAAAGAAGTTTACCTATTGATATTCAAACAGGAAATGTGATTGAGGCTTTAAGACCTGGCGTAGAAATTTTAGAAAAAAATAATTTAGTGATGGTGCTAGAGCCTTTGAGTGATACGCCTGAATTATTTTTAAGACATTCGGATCAAACTTATGCTATTTGTAAAGGGATGAATAGCCCTGCTTGCAAAATATTGTTTGACATGTATCATATGCAACGTAATGAGGGTAATATCATCAGCAATATTAATAAGTGCTGGAATGAAATTGGGTATTTCCAAATTGGAGATAACCCTGGACGAAATGAACCTGGCACAGGGGAAATGAATTATAAAAATATTTTTAAACACATACACGAAAAAGGCTATCAAGGTATTTATGGAATGGAGCATGGCAAAGCAGGAAAAGGAAAAGAAGGAGAGCAAGCTTTAATTCAAGCCTATCGAAACGCCGATTCATTTTAATTTTAGTATATCTACACTATTTCAAAATAAACCTACCATTATTTTTTAATTATCTACAACTTATTACAAATACATTTTCATGAAAAAAATTATTCTTGTACTCTGCCTTTTTACTACTGGCTTTTTGTCATCTGCACAAAAATTTGATGCGAATTGGAATTCTCTCAATCAACGTAAAATGCCTACTTGGTTTAATCAAGATAAATTTGGCATATTTATTCATTGGGGAGTGTATTCTGTTCCAGCCTATGCACCTGTAATGCCGAATAGCGGGTATAGTTATGCAGAATGGTATTGGTATCGGTTATTTGAAAAGCAAAAAGATTTCATGGCATTTCATAATAAAAATTACGGTAGCAGTTTTGCATATCCTCAGTTTGAACCTATGTTTAAAGCTGAAATGTATGATCCCAATCAATGGGCAGATATTTTTAAAAGATCCGGTGCTAAATATGTGGTGTTAACTTCCAAACATCATGAAGGATATGCATTATGGAATAGTGCAGAAGCGGATAAAACTTGGGGGCGTCCATGGAATTCAGTAACAGGAACACCAAAGAGAGATTTGTTAGGTGATTTAACCAATTCAGTTCGCAATGCAGGTTTAAAAATGGGGGTGTATTACTCTTTATACGAATGGTTCAATCCTATGTGGAAATACGATAAAAAGAAATATGTCAGCGAACATATGACTCCACAGTTTAAGGATCTAGTAACTAAATACAAGCCTTCTATTATTTTTTCGGATGGGGAGTGGGATTTGCCAGACAGTGCGTGGAAGAGTCCCGAATTATTGGCTTGGTTATTTAATGAATCACCAGTGAAAGATGAAGTGGTCGTTGATGATCGTTGGGGCAATAATACACGTCAACAAAATCATGGTGCTATGTATACTACTTCAGAATATGGAAGTGGTATGGATGCTAGTATTATTTGGGAAGAAAGTCAAGGGATAGGTCATTCTTATGGGTACAATCGTAATGAACAATTAGATGATTATAAAACCAGTCATGATTTAATTTTAATGCTGAGTGATATTGTTTCACGCGGCGGTAATTTTTTATTAGATATAGGACCTGATGCGGATGGAAACATTCCTGTTATTTTACAACAACGTTTACTTGACATTGGAGATTGGTTAAAAATAAATGGAGAAGCTATTTATGGTACCGTTGCTAAAAAGGAGCCTGCACAATGGAGCGAAGGGTATAAAGTACCTAAGTCGGATAAAAGCTTTATGGCTGATTATAAGGTTTCCAGATTAGTCATACCTAAAAAAGATACTTCTTATATAGAAGCCTTTTTTACGAAGAAAGGGAATAACACTTATTGCATCGTTCCTTCTTACCGAAAATCAATTACTATTAATGATGTTCATTTAGCAAAAAATAGTAAAGCTGAAATTTTAGGTTCTACTGTAAGCTGTCCATGGAAACAAAAAGGCAATCAAGTAACAATTGATTTGTCTGCTTTAAAGCCAGGTGACATTTCGGGAAGCGGCATCTTTGTTATCAAATTGACCGAATAAGTTTTAGAGCATTCCAAGAAGAATCAAAGGAAAATCTAAGAAGAAGCAAAGAAAGATCAAAGGACTATATAAAGAATATTTTAAGAGTCTGCATTGTTACTAAAACTCGCATCTAATAAAGATGATGGGGATGCGAGGTAGTGCATAGCTATCATTAATACGCTTATTAGCCACATCATAGTTTTGGCTAATTACATTTTTTCGATCCGTCAGGTTTTGAATATCAGCACCATAACTCCAGGTGCTTTTATTTTTATTTTTCTTATAACTAATGGAAAGGTCAGTGCGCCAATAATCTGGGTACTGTCCTTCATAATATTGTGTATAATCCAAAACAGTAGTCGCTTTTTTAATGGATTCACTTAAAATAATAGGGGTATACCTGTTGCCGCCTCTTAACATGTATCGAACATTAATGGAAATAGCGTTGTTTCTTTTTAATTTAAATTCTTTTCCTAACAATACATTTCCGGCATACTTATTATTATAAATGGTATTATACCAAATTTTATTTTTATTCTGATATTTAGATTCAAATAAAGAAGCCGTAATTAAGTAATAAAAATTCTTAGAATAAAACTTTTCAATGGTTAATTCAATCCCTTTATTTTTTCCAAAGCCTACATTTTGTAAAATGGCAGTGGGAATGCCTCCGCTCGTATTAAGTAAGGAGTAGGTTCCATTAAATGCACTGTCAATAGGCACTTTGCTTAAGTTTTGTATATAGGCTTCTACTTTAACTTTAGTTTTATCATTCACTTTTTGTTCATAAGAAACTACATAATGCATTGCCGTCCCAGGTTGTATATTTTTATTAGGTTGCGTAAAACTTCCATTCGCTGCATATCTTTTAAATAAATATACGGACACAGGTTCTAATCTGCTATGAATCCCTAGTCCCGCTGAAAAAACGCCCCCGCTATTATTTTCAATATGAAAGGCCCAGCGAGGTTCGGTCGCAGTGGCATTATTTAATATAAATTGATATTGATGCACTCCTAAAGTCGTTTTTATTTTAGAACTTATTTTTCCTAAGAGCTGTGCATATTCTTGTATATAAGAAGTACCACCATCGTCGTTTAAAAAATTAAATAATACGTTTTTACTATTTAATCGATCGTCTTTTAATTTGTAAGACAATAAACTAGTCACTACGCCTCCTTCTAAGGTCAATCTTGGATTAAACTTATAGGTGAAGGCCGAGGAAAATCTTAAAGAGGGATAAGTGTAAACTACTTGTTTAGTAATAAGTCCATTTAGTCCTGCAAGAACATTTTGTGAAGTATTTTTTTGTGATTGCGTACTTAATGAAAGTACATTTTTCCAGAAAAATCGATCAAATGAAATTTTATGACTCACTCCTATCACTGCTAAATTTCCTATGTCTGTATTTTTTTGAGTAGGTGTCGTTTCATAAGTATCATCATTACCCATTAAACCCCAAATAGAAAATCGGCCACTATTTTTGCTGGGTAAGTCAATCGTGAAATTGATATCTTTAAAATTAGGATGATAATTGGTTGTATTTAAATTGATGATATTCGCATTTAGTAATACAGATAAAGTAGAATACCTAGCTGCCACTCGGTAGGATCCCCCCTCTTTATTAAGCGGACCCTCTATTCCAAAATCTAAACCTACTAAACTTATTTGTCCAGTGAATTCAGTTTTTTGATTATTACCCCTTCTAAAATTTAAATCAAAAACGCCCGACATGCCATTACCATAATTAGCAGGGAAGGCGCTAGTCATAAAATCGGAACTGGCTAAACTATAAGCATTAATCATGGAAACAATACCACTCGTAGAGCCTTGTCCATCAGCAAAATGATTGGGGTTAGGTATTTCTACTCCTTCTAAACGCCATAACAATCCTCTTGGCGAATTACCGCGAATAACAATTTCATTATTATCATCTGATCCTGAATTAGTCACGCCTGCAAAAGCTAAGGCCATTCTTGCTGGGTCTTGAAAACCTCCCGCATATCGAACTGCTTCTTGGGGTCCAAATTGCCGAGTGCTGACTAATGAAAAAAGGTTGTTTACCTGATCCTTATTTTTAACACTATTAATGACTACTTCTTTTAAAGTAGTAACACTTTCTTCCATTTCAATTTCTAATACGACTTCTTTACCACTATTTAATTCTACGCCTGTCATCTGCGCATTTTGAAAACCCATCTTCAAAAAAATTAAATCATATTTCCCGATAGGTAATTTTTTAAAACTAAAATTACCATTGCTGTCCGAAATGCATCTTAGATTGGCATCTTTGATGATTACAGAAACATCGGTGAGGGATTTTTTGGTTTGATGATCTAATAAAGTACCACGGAGTTGTTGGGTAATAGCTTGTCCTTGGCTATTGCGAAATAGACCCATGCACAAAAGGAATATCAGAGCAATTTTTTTTATCATGACTCCTTTATTCCGTACTTTTTCATTTGACGATGCATGGTTTTAAACCACAGTGGAGGAAATAATGAAAGTAAAATCATACCTGGATAGCCTGTAGGCATTTGTGGTGCATTATCGAAATGTCGGAGTATTTGATATTTTCTAGAAGCTAAATAATGATGATCACTGTGTCTGCTTAATTCAAACAGCATGAGTCTGCCAATCATATGATTGCTATTCCAACTATGGTGGGGTTGCACTCTTTCATACTGGTCCACATTATTGGAATTACGTGTTAATCCATAATGTTCAATGTAGTTGACTGTTTCTAATAATAATCCCCCCATTAAAGCAGCGATTAAAAAACAGACTAAAACGAATCCTCCAAAAATGGTATAAATACTTGTAACCAGAAGGAGTTGTATTATTTGAAAAATCAACATTTCATTTTGTAAAGAAAACCAACTTGCATTTTTCTTTTTTAATTCGTCATTTGTGATTTTCCATGCACTAATATACGTCCCTATTAATGTTTGTGGCCAAAAAGCATAAACGGATTGTTTATATTTTGCAGTACTAGGATCATGTGGTGTAGCGACATGTTTATGATGCCCTTTATTATGCTCAATAAAAAAATGCATGTATAAACTTGTTAGCAAAAGTGTTTTTGCCAAAAATTGTTCCAATTTATTAACACGATGACCTAACTCATGCGCTACATTGATTCCAAAAGTACCACATAATAAACCCATACTTGCGACTCTTCCTGCAATATCCAAACCACTTAAATTTTCTTGCTGTATTGTATTTAGAAAAAGCCACAGTGAAAAATATTGAAAAATGACAGAGGCATATAATATAAAATCATATAACACATTTTTTTTAGCCATGGATTCCTCTATGGTATCCATATTGTGTGTGTCTGCTTTTATAAAAAGTTCAAGAAGGGGGATGAAAAAAAATACATACAAAATGGGATACCAACACACTAAGCCAGTGCTATTGAATGCAATATAGGCTAATAGGTATAGCGCAAAGGGGGTCAGATATTTAAAGGCTCTTATGGCTTGTAACATAGTATCAAATTATAAAAAAATATTGGGATACCTCTAAATTAGTATGTAATTTTCTAAAAATTATGTCTTATGAAAAAGTCATCTATCCTTTTTTTATGTTTATTATCAATGTCATCTTACGCGCAGGAGCTGCCTAAAATTTTTCCTGCATTGTTAACCGATATTGAACCTAAATTGATTGGTTGGAGACAACATTTTCATGAATTTCCTGAATTATCGAATCGAGAGTTTAATACAGGAAAATATATTGCTGATTATCTAAAAAGTATTGGATTAGAAGTAAAATATCCTATTGCAAAAACGGGAGTGGTGGCTATTTTGAAGGGAGGAAAACCTGGACCTGCAGTGGGTTTGAGAGCCGACATAGATGCACTTCCCGTTGTAGAAAGAGTCAATATTCCTTTCGCCTCTAAAGTGAAAGGAGAATATAATGGCCAGCCCGTTGGAGTGATGCATGCTTGCGGTCATGATGCACACACTGCCATATTGATGGCCACGGCCACGGCTTTACAAAAAATGCAAAAAGATGTGCCCGGTACCATCGTATTTTTATTTCAACCTGCCGAAGAAGGATCTCCTAATAATGAAGAAGGTGGAGCACCTTTGATGATTAAAGAAGGAGCAATGGACAATCCTAAATTAGATGTGGTGTATGGTTTACATATGGCAGCTTCTATGCCTGTGGGTATGATGGCCTATAAATCAGGTGCTGCACAAGCATCAGCAGATGTTTTTAAAATTGTGGTACATGGAAAAGGAAGTCATGGTGCCATGCCTTGGGGAAGCATAGATCCCATTGTAATTTCTGCTCAAATAGTAGAAGGGTTACAACATATAGTGAGTAGATCGGCTGATTTAACAAAAGCACCATTAGTAATTTCAGTAGGGTCATTGCATAGCGGGGTGCGTGCAAATATTATTCCAGAATCTGCTGAAATGGTGGGAACAATTCGTTCCTTAGATGAAACAATGCGTAAGGACGTACATGAAAAAATAAAACGTACTGCAAAATTGATTGCAGAAAGTGCAGGTGCTACAGCTGATGTAGAAATTCTCACACAAACTTTAGTCAATTATAATGATCCAGCGTTAGCTAAAAAATCGGCCCCTTCTTTAATGAAAGCAGCAGGTGCTGATAATGTATTAGAATCTAATTGGACTACTGCCGCCGAAGATTTTTCTTTTTATGGAGAAAAAGCGCCTACTTTCTTTTTTTCATTAGGAGGTATGCAAAAAGGTAAAAAAGCAAATGAAGTAGGAGGACATCATACTCCAGATTTTTATTTAGATGAATCTGGATTTATTTTAGGTGTCAAAGCTTTTTGCAACTTAGTATTTGATAATGCAAAAAAGTAAATGAATTCGAATTTTAATTAGTTCAAATATAAAGCAGCAATTTTAGATGCCTCCTCTTTAGGATCTCCTTCGTTGCGGTTGGTTAAAATCACCACCATTAATTTTTCATTGGGGTATACTAAAATGCTATTTCTAAAACCAATGGAACTGCCATCATGGTAGGGATGAGTCGTATTTTTATAATTTTCAATATGCCATCCCATTCCATAATCTATTTTATTCCCATTGTTTAAACTCGCTCTACTCCAAGCTGCATTTTGTATATCAGATGAAAGTAGTTTATAATCCCATAAGGCTTTTATCCATTTAGTTAACTCTACTGTGTTGGTATAAATTCCTCCATCTCCTAATACGGCACTGGTAAGGCTTTGATCGGTTTCACTCCATGCTCCATTTTCATTGGAATGGCCATAGGCTCTATTTAATACGGTGGACTTTCCTTGCTCAAACGCTACAGAAGTAGTCATTTTTAAAGGCTTGAAAATATTTTCTTTTAAAAAACTTGCAAAGTCTTGACCACTTACTTTTTCCACGACTAAAGCTAAGATGGCATAGCCTGTATTACTGTATTTATATTGTGTGCCTGGTTGAAAGTACAATGAATTAGTGGTGTACATTAATTGCAAGCAATTGGTGTCATGTAAAGCAACTGTTTGTTGTGGCGACATCAAATCCTCATAGTCTCTTAATCCAGAAGTATGATTTAATAAATGTTTTATTTTAATTCCTTTGCCATAAGAAGGGAAGGAGCCAAAATATTTACTTAAAGGATCTTCTAATGTTAATCTACCTCTTTGCGCCAATAATAAAATAGACATGGCGGTGAATTGTTTGGTCACCGAAGCCATTCTGAAATTTGTGTTGGGTGTAATTGCTTCTTGCGTTTGTATAGTACGAACCCCATACCCTTTTTGAAATACTATTTTATCGTCTTTAAAAACAAGTACACTTGCTCCAGGTTGATTATTACTTGCATATTTAGCTACAATATCATAAATGCTTTTTTCACGCGCTAACATAGCGGGCGATTTGCAAGAAGCAAATGCTAATACTACAACTCCAATAAATAGTACCCCCAATTTATTTTTCATTGCTCAGCAATTTTTGCAATTGTTTTTGAGTTTCTAGAACCGCTTTTTCAACTTGTTGTGTAGGGGGCATATCTGTGTCGTCCAACAAATTAAATAGACTACTAAATTTACGTGCAATTTCTGGAAATTGCTTCATTGTTTTTTTACGTCCATCATAACAAATCACCGACAAATCATGTTGTCTTTTTAATTGATTCATAGTCGTTTTCACGCGAGGATCCATCTTCACCAATAAAGGTTGCTCCAATACTTTATCGTTTACTTTTAAACGTACAGTATAATTTCCTGGTAACACCCAAGGTGCCGTGGCATTAGGTGCGGTATTTTTTATCACTGCCGTCATTGGAAATTCAGCAGGAATATTTAATGGAGTATATTTCATATCCCATAAAAAACGATGTGCTCCTGCAGTTCCGGATAAAATTTGTTGTGGACGAATCCAATACAAAGGAATGTTCACGGCAGGTATGGTATACAAAGTGTCTTTACTACTAAAAGTTCTAATGACGGTTCCTTTATCATTTAAAATTTCTAAACTAATGCTATTAGCATTTCCATTTAAATAATAATCAATCACCGCGCCGTCTGGAGGATTTTCTCCTGCAGGTTCTTCTGGAGGCAAAGGAGTATCCGTATTCATATTCCATCTTACGCGAATCGAAGATTGTGGTTTAAATAATACTGTTTCTTTTGCTGTGGTTGATTTTATTTGTCTTAATGGAGTGATATCGTCTAAAATCCAAAAACTTCTTCCATGAGTTCCCAATACTAAATCATCATCCTTGATGACTAAATCTCGGATAGAAGTAGCAGGCATATTTAATCTCAATGATTGCCAATTTTCACCCGCATCTATCGAAAAATAAACCGCATTTTCGGAACCTGCAAATAACAAACCTTTACGAACCGCATCTTCACGCACCGTATTAATAGGTTCATTAGGTAATCCATTAATTATTTTTCTCCAAGTTGCTCCGCCATCATTTGTTTTATAAATATGTGGCGTCATGTCATCACATCTAATTCTATTCACTGCTACATAAGCGGTGTTAGCATCAAATCGGCTTGCGTCAATCATGGAAACTTTACTCCAAGAAGTTAAAGTAGGCGGCGTAATATTTTTCCAAGTCTTTCCACCATCTTTTGTGATATGAATGAGTCCATCATCGGTTCCCGCCCATAAAATATTTACATCTTGATAAGAAGGAGCTAATGTATATACGACTCCTCTTGGCTTCATATTTTTTACTTCGTTGGTATTAAAAATACCCACACTCTCAGGAATATCATAACTCGTGCGTGTTAAATCGGGACTGATGACATCCCAAGAATCACCACCAGTGGTCGTTTTGAAAATAATATTTCCAGAAAAATATAAAGTTTTATTATCTACTGGTGAAAATAAAACGGGTGCGGTTCTAATAAATCTTACTTTACCTGAACGTACAGGTTCGGGAGAAATATTTTGCACTTGACCAGTGAGTTTGTTATACTTAGTCACTTTACCCCCATAAATTATATTTGGATCCAAAGGATCTGCAGCAATATATCCGTATTCTTCCACACCCACTGGATGCCATTCTCTAAATGTAATATTACCATCATTTGAACGCGATGCAATTCCTACAGATCCACTTTCTTGTTGTCCACCATATACATTATAAGGAAAAGCATTGTCAGTGCTTACATGATAAAATTGTGCAGTGGGTTGATTGTACCAGCTAGAATAAGTTTCTCCACCATTCACTGTAATCGTTCCACCTTGATCTAAACCAATGGCCATGATATTCGTATTGTTTGGATTGATCCAAATACGATGGTAGTCATCTCCTCCTGGAGCGCCTTTGATACCTATCCATTTTTTTCCGCCATCTGTAGATTTCCAAACTACTACATTCGCAGAATAAACGATGTCTTCATTTTTAGGATCTGCTTTTACTTCTGCAAAATCCGAACCGCGTCCCCAAAATCTTGGATCTTCAGTTAACACATACCAAGATTCTCCTGCATCATCACTTCTATAAATGCCTCCTTTTTTTTCTGAGTCAACTGTGGCATACATCCTTTTAGAATTACTAGGTGCAATCGTAAAACCAATTCTTCCTAATCCATCTTCGGTTGTTGTTGGAAATCCTTTGGTAATTTTTCTCCATGTATTTCCTCCGTCAGTAGATTTATATAAACCACTTGCCACTCCATTCCAAGCGCCATTTTCCCAAGGTCCTTGACGTGCTGCCCAAATAGTTGCAAATACAATTTGAGTATTATTAGGATCGATGGTGACTTGCACTGCTCCGGTATTTTCATCTATATATAATACTTGCTCTAAAGTTTTTCCGCCATCTAAACTACGATACACGCCTCTTTCTTTATTAGGACCATAAGGATGTCCTAAAGCTGCCACAAAAATTCTGTTTTCGTTTGTAGGATCTATACTGATACCTCCAATTTGTTGTGCATCATGCAAACCCATATTACTCCATGTGGCACCCGCATCTGTTGACTTATACAAACCATTACCTATAGATAAATCGGGACGTTGAATGCCTTCTCCACTTGCTACATATAATACATTGGGATTAGTAGGTGCCACTGCGACATCTCCCACGGATCCCGTATTTTCTTGATCAAAAATGGGTTTCCAAGTATGTCCATAATCATTTGTTTTCCAAACTCCTCCATTGTTTACTCCAATATAAAATACATTAGGTTGTGTGGGAACGCCTGCTACGCCTACGGTTCGGCCCGCACGATGAGGTCCAATATTTCTATATTTTAATCCTGCTAAAACACTAGGATCTACTTTTTGTGCCATCACAGGTACACTTAAACATTGTGCAGCGATCCAAATTCCTAAAATCCAAGAATACTTACTTCGGCTGCTCATTAAATTTTGCATAATATCTATTTTTATGATACTTAAATATACTAAATTATTAATACTTAATTTTCATTGTGATGAGTTGCTTGGCGTGTTGCACAAATTTTATTAAATTCATTGATTAGAATCATCTTATTCATATTATGAAAAAACTACTTCTTTCATTCAGCGTCTTATGGAGCCTCTTTTTAGTAAGCAGCTTCTCCGGTATTTTGTTGGCACAAAAACCAATCAATCAACCTTTTGCAAACATGCCCTTTCGTTTTTTAGGGCCAGATGGCAATAGGACTATTGCTGTGGTAGGAGAACCTGGAAACCCCATGGTCTCCTATGTAGGGGCCGCTTCTGGTGGAATTTTTAAAACCATTGATGGGGGTGTGAATTGGCGTCCCATTTTTGATGATATGGACAATTCTTCCATTGGCTCTTTGGCTATAGCAGCTTCTGATCCCAAGCAAGTGTGGGCGGGAACGGGAGAAACTTTTGTGATTCGACCTGCACATGCCAACGGGAATGGTATTTATAAATCCATGGATGCTGGACGTACTTGGAAAAATATGGGATTGAAAGAAACAGTATTAATAAGTAAAGTGGTGGTGGATCCTACCGATCCAAATACTGTTTATGTTGCCGCGATGGGACATATGCATGGTCCACAAAAAGAAAGAGGCATTTATAAAACAACTGATGGCGGTCAAACTTGGAATCAAATTTTATTTGTGGATGAAAATACAGGCTGCAGTGATTTATCTATCAATTTAAAAGACCCTAAAAATTTAGTTGCTGCGTTTTGGCAAGTAGATATTAAAACATGGAATTTAAATAGTGGAGGTCCAGGAAGTGGATTTTATAAAACTAATGATGGCGGAAAAACATGGCAACATATGACCAATGGTTTGCCCGGCGGCGCGCAGCATCCTGTTGGTAAAACTTCTATTGATTTGGCTCAAAGTAATCCTAATACGATGTATGCTTTAGTAGAAGATACCTCTCCAGGGTTATATAAATCAACCGATGGCGGAGATCATTGGAAATTAATGCATGAAAATCATTCCTTAGCACAACGTGCACCTTATTATACAAGAGTGCGCGTTTCTACGCAAGATGAAAATAAATTATATACTATTTGTGTGACCATCATGGAATCTCGTGATGGCGGTAAAACCTTTAATGGTAATGGTTCTTACGCTCCTGGTGGCGACAATCATGATGTATGGTTTGATCCTAAAGACGCGAATAGAATTATGGTGGCGCATGATATAGGAATGAATATGAGTTTTAATGGAGGTAAATCTTGGAGCAATTTAAATTTACCGATTGCACAAATGTATCATGTCGCTGTGGATGATATGGTGCCTTATCATATTATGGGAAATAGACAAGATGGATATTCCTATCGCACTGCAGCTATTAGTATGCAAGGTTCTATACCATTAGGTTTGTGGGAAGGCGTGGGTGGATGTGAAAGTGGATTTGCACAACCAGATCCATTTGATCCTAATATAATTTACTCGGGATGTTATGATGGAGGATTGGATGTTACTGATGTAAGAACAGGATATTCGCATGATATTAGAGCTTGGCCAGAAGCGGGTTACGGCTGGGCGCCTGCTGATATGAAATACAGATGGCATTGGAATTTCCCTATGGCAGTTTCTAAACATCAAAAAGGAGTGGTGTATGTAGGAAGTCAGTATGTACATAAAACTAATAATCGAGGAATGTCATGGAATGTAATTAGCCCCGACTTAACTACAAACAATAAAACACATCAACGAAATTCGGGTGGCATGAATTCGGATAACCTGATGACTTTTGATGGATGTACTTTATATGTGATTGCAGAATCTCCATTACAATCGGGTGTGTTATGGACGGGAACGAATGATGGACAAATTAATGTCACTACCAATGATGGAAAAACATGGACCAATGTCACTGCTAATTTAAAAAACATAGCACCATGGGGAACGATACGAAGTATTGATCCTTCCAATTTTGAAGTGGGCACTGCATATATAAGTATCACCTACCAACAATTAGGAGATTTCAAACCCTATATTTTTAAAACCTCCGATTTTGGAAAAACATGGAAATCAATAGGAGAAGGTATTCCAGCTTCCAATAGTTCTTTTGTACATAGCATTAAAGAAGATCCTATTCAAAAAGGATTATTATTTGCGGGAACTGATAATGGCTTATACATCAGCCCTAATGATGGAGCTACTTGGGTTTCCTTAAAAAATAATTTACCTCCTTCTCCGGTTTATTATTTAGCCATTCAAAAAAACTTTCGTGATTTAGTGATTGCCACTTATGGTAGAGGCTTTTATATTTTAGATGACATCACTCCTATAAGAGCATGGAGCAAAGAAATGGCAAAAAATAAAATTGAATTATTAGCGCCACGTAATGCTTATCGATTTAATAATAAAACAGGAATACATGCTGAAAGATCTATGGTTACAGGAAATAATCCTCCTTATGGAGCCAGTATTAATTATTTTATTCCAGATACTTCAACGCATCAGTTGGCGATATTCATTTTGAATCAAAAAGGAGATACGGTAAAACGCTTGACTGGATCCAAACAAAAAGGGTATAATCGCGTGTGGTGGGATTTAGCGCACGATGATATTATTTTACCTCCTTTAAAAACAATTCCTGACAACAAAGATTTTGTAAAATTAGATAAGGAAGGAAATCGTAAAATGTTTATTTATGATTTAGATATTGGCCCAGGGTTAGAAGCCATCAGAGTGCCGCCAGGTCAATATACTGTAGTATTAAAAGCAGACAATACAGTACAAAAAACAAGTTTAACAGTATTGAAAGATCCTAACATTCATTCTAATGATTTGGATATTAAAGCGCAATATATTTTTGGATTAGATTTAAATACGCAAATAAATTTGTGCTTGTCATTGATTGAAAAATTAGAAACAAAACGCGCAACATTATTAAAAGAAAATACAACTTCTTCTATAACCCAAGAAAAAGTTATTTATAATATTGAAAAACAACTTTTTGATATTCATTTAACAGGATCACGTATGGATATCTTTCGTAACCCTGCCAAATTGTTGGAGCGTATGTTGAGCATTCGTAAGGAAAGTCAAACTTATGGCGCAGACTTCCCGCCGACTACTCAGCAAAAAGCTGTATTTGCGGCATTGAAACAACAACTTCAAAAAGTATCCGAAGAAGTTAAAAAACTTCAGTTATAATTAATATCTTTAAAATCACTTAATATAAATTATCATGTCACATAATCGTAGAAAATTTTTAAGCTTGACTGCACTTTCTGCAGGAGCACTTACTTTTAGTAATTCATTATTTGCAAAAAACGGGCAACAGGGCGCGTATGATTTACCAAAATCTATTCGTGATTTACAGCCTATGAAAGAGGGTATAGTACCTATTAGTGTAGAAGAAAGAAAACAAAGAATTCAAAAAGCACAATCCTTCATGGAGCGTGAAAAAATAGATGCGATATTTTTAGAAGGAACTACTTCATGTTATTATTTTACGGGGATGCGTTGGGGACAAAGCGAACGGACCTTTGGTGTGGTGATACCTAGTAAGGGTCCCATTGCTTATGTGTGTCCTAAGTTTGAGGAAGATAGAGCGCGTGAATTATTATTACCTGTGTTTGGCGATGAAGTACGTTGCTGGGAAGAACACGAAAGTCCTTATGCAGTGATATTTGGAATTGTAAAAGATAGAGGAGTACGTTATCACAAAATTGGAATGGAAGAAAGAGTTCGATTTTTTATAGCAGATGGTGTAAAAAAATTAGCAACCGGTTTTGAAGTAGTAGATGCAACACCTATAACTGCTGGATGTAGAATGATTAAAACACCAGCAGAGCTTGCGTTAATGCAAAAAGCAAGTGATGTTACTATTGAAGCTTACAAAGCAGCATTCCCTACTATTCGTGACGGCATGTCTCAAACTGAATTTAGCAATAATATTTCTGCAGCTTTTAGAAAACTAGGATACAGTGGTGGAGCTTCTGTACAAATTGGTAAGTATTCTGCTTTACCTCATGGAAGTATCACTCCACAAACCATACATGAGGGCGATGTAGTGATGGTAGATGGTGGAACAAGCTGTGAAGGATATGCTTCTGATATTACTAGAACTTTTGTAGTAGGTAAAGCTACTCAACGTCAAACGGATGTTTGGAACTTAGAGAAAAAAGCACAAGACGCTGCTTTCAATGCTATAAAAATTGGTGCTCCATGTGAACAGGTAGATGCAGCTGCTAGAGCTGTGATTGAAAATGGCGGCTTTAGTAAAAATTATAAATTACCAGGATTGCCTCATCGTACCGGACATGGTATTGGATTAGAAGGACACGAGTGGACTAATTTTGTAAAAGGAAATAAAACTCCAATTGCAGTGGGAATGTGTTTTAGCGATGAGCCTACTATTTCTATTCCAGGTGAATTTGGAATCCGATTAGAAGATTGCTTATATATTGGAGAAGATGGACCACACTTCTTTAGTAAACAAAGCAGTTCTATCGATCAACCTTTTGGATAAATCATTCTAAAATCGAATTTTCAGGCCCAATTTTTTAATTCACTCTCTGTAAACTGACTATTGCAGAGGGTGTGGCAGGCCTTGATGGAAGTAATAAAGCAGCAGAACCTGTGACACAAGAGTTGGTGTTTTTGACACTGAAATATATTTCAATGTAATCGTTTACACCAAGGTCCACCCAACAGGAGGCCATTACCACATTTTTTGCATTCGACCCTTGTATGGTGTATACATTATGCGTATTGGCATAAGCAATGCTATTACGTCTTACCCAAACGCTTATGTCGTCGGTGCCTGCATCTGATTTTATAAACTGCAATGAATATTTCACATTGTAAATACCTGGATTTACGACGGTGATTCTGGAAGGTAACCCACTTGTATTATTAGTGACGTTAATATTATTCGAAAAATTAGAAAAATTAAATTTAATAGATAAGGCTGTGGCCGCTGCTGTTTGTTGTTTGGCGGTATCATAAAAACTTCCATAATCATCTCTGATGGGGGTATAATTTAAGGCTTGTGTAATATCATTACTGGATAAACTGCCTAGGCTTATTTTATTATTTATACGGTTACTTAAACTTGATGTATCTATTTTAGGAATTTGATTGATTCTGTTACTTAAAGATAAAGTATCACTACTATTTAATTTTAGATTGATTCTATTACTTAAATAAATGGTATCTAATTTATTGAGCTTTAAGTTGATTCTATTACTAAGACTAGTGGTATCTATTTTGGGTATTAAATTAATCCTATTACTCAATGATAAAGTATCACTACTATTTAATTTTAGATTAATTCGATTGCTAAGATTACTTGTATCTGTTTTGGGTATTAAATTGATTCTGTTACTTAGAGATAAAGTATCACTACTATTTAATTTTAGATTAATACGATTGCTAAGACTAGTGGTATCTGTTTTGGGAAATAAATTAATCCTATTACTCAATGATAAAGTATCACTACTATTTAATTTTAGATTAATTCGATTGCTAAAAAAAATTGTATCTGATTTATTTAGTTTTAAATTGATCCTATTACTTAAAATGAGAGTATCTAATATGTTCAGCTTTTGATTCATACGATTACTAAGACTACTTGTATCTATTTTGTTTAATTTATCATGGAGTAATGCTAAAACACTTTCCGATGCTGGTTTTTCGGAATCCAAGGTATTATTGACTTTATCTAGCTGCCAACTAGTTTTGATATCTTTAATGCTAGCAAACCCAGTGCCGCCTTGCGCTAAACTTAAAATGCCTACTACATTTTTTGCTTCAACTTTATCTGCATAAAAAGCAAAAGGCACATAATTTATTTTTTGCATCCCCAATGTAATAAAAGAAAAATCTCCTGTTAAGTCTACTTCCACCATTAAATATTTTTCATTATTAGTCCAATTAATATTGTCAAAAGAACTCGAGGTAATAATTTTTCCTATTTCATAACTGCCCACCACCACCGTAAAAAGTCCTAATATATTTGTGGTGACTGATTTTATTTCTTGATATTCTACTTTTTTATAAATAGTATCATTTAAAATGCTCAGTCTGAGATTAATAGTTTTATCGGCAACCACAAATCCATTGCTATACCGGGCGATACCTTGAAAATTAATGCCTTTATTTGACTGTGTATATGAAGTAAGGGATAAACTGCAAAAACAAAAGAACAACAATATATTTTTCATAAATGAGCAATTACATTTTAATGACTTTGCAAATTTTGGTGCGAGTCATTGATTGCCCCGCAACATAGTGAATCATTAAAAAGTAAATTCCCGTATTTACCGAAGTAAATGGTATTTCATATTTAAAATATAGACCTGAAAAAGGTCCATCAACTTTTATTTTTATTCGACCCCATTGATCTGTGAGAATCATTTTTTGGATCGTTACATTATTTTGGTGTGTCCAAATATGCAATGATTCTTTCACTGGAATAGGTCCCACATAAATTTGATTTCCGATACTATCTATTTGATCCCTACTAAAATAATGCAGTATCTCATTTTGTAAAACCCCTGTAGTCATCATGATATTTTGAGAGGAATGCAAAGTGTTAATAGAAATAGTCTCCCCTAAACTCCAATCTAGTATATAAGGGCTGGCTTGATAAGAGGTTTGACTAGATACATTTAAGGTGAATGGTGGTTTTGTAATGGCTTTTATTTGTGCTTGACATTTAATACTTGATATAAAAGGCACGGCTAGAATGCCTATTCCTACAATGATGTTTTTCATATTATGTTAGGGGGGTAATTTGATAGAGTGTACAGTGGTTGCATATAAAAATGAAAAATAAGACTTAAAACATTGAAAATGAAATATATACACATTGTATCTTTACTCATAAGTAAGCCTATTTTCTCGTTCAGTCCATTTTTTCAATTTGCTGATATAAATATTAATAGTAATTTTAAAGTCAATAAACGTCTTATATTGTATGAAGACGTATAATTTTGATTGACTATGAAAAAATTGACTATTGTTTTATTAAGTTTCACTTTTATTGTTGCTGCATGTAGTAAAGGTGGCGGAAGTACTGGTGGCGGAACCACACCACCCACACCTCCTCCAGTAGTCACTGTTGAAGTAGGTGATATTGCCTTTAAAGTGGAGATTGATACTAAGGAAGTAGATTATGCCGGTATTTATGGCGCGTTAAGTGCTAGCCAAGCAATCAATGTGAATGTGACTTCAACTCCTTTTGCGAAAGATGGCGTTACGATAGATTTATCTGTAAAAAAAGATTCAGATAATTCAGTGGTTTCTGGATCAAGTGTTTCTAGTACTACTGCAGGTACAAATGCATTAACTATTTCTAATTTAACTGCTGGGGTTTTATGTACTGCTACAGTGACTGTGACTGCAAAAACGCAAGACACGAAAACATGTAATTGCTATAAAACATTTTCAAAGACATTTAAGATTGCAAGAAAATAATTAGTTTTCAATTATTATAAATAATAATAAAAATTCCCCTGCTCCTTTATTTAGAGGCAGGGGATTTTTTTGCGATGGATTCAATCGCATTTACTAATTTATCTAAATCTTGTAAACGAGTATAAACATGTGGGGTGATTCTAACACAACTTATATTTTCCCAAACTATCCCAACGGTGTGTATTTTATAAGTATTAAATAAAGCACTGTCTAATTCACCTGGCGTCATGCCGTCAATGCTCACGCCACAAATAGCACATGAGTATTCGTCTTTTAAAGAAGTGTTTATTTTCACTTTAGGAATTTCTTTTACACTTGTAGCCCAATAATTTTTTAAATATCTAATTCTTTCTTCCTTTCTTTTACTACCTATGGCAGTATGAAAATTAATGGCTTCTCCTATGCCTTGTTCGATAGGAAAGCTTCTGGTACCAAGGGTTTCAAACTTTCTAATACCGTTTCCTTTAGGATTATCATTGCATACTAAAGGCCATATTTTTTCAATATTTTCTTTTTTAATCCATAACATTCCACTTCCAATAGGCGCTGATAAAAACTTGTGTAAGGAAGTTCCAAAATAATCACAACCAAGTTCAGGTACTTTAAAATCCATCAATCCGAAACTATGTGCGCCATCTACAATGGTTTCAATGCCATGTTTTTTTGCCAATGCACATAATTTTTTGACAGGCATAATTTGCCCCACCCAATTGACCATATGTGTGATATGAAAAACTTTAGTTTTGGGTGTAATCGCTTTTTCAAATGCGTTCACAATTTCTTCGTCATTTTCAATAGGATATTTGAAGTTTAGTTGTGTATATACAATTCCTTCTCTGCTCGCTCTTTGCTTCCATGCATTAATCATGTTAGGATAATCTTGCTTAGTGCCAATGACTTCATCACCTGCTTTTAAGTTCAATCCAAATATCACAGTATTTAATGCTTCCGTTGAATTTCGGTTAATAGCAATTTCTTCGGGATCTGCACCTGCTAAATCAGCTAACTTATATCTTAGTGGTTCTCTACCTTGATCTAATATGCGCCACATAAAATAAGAAGGTCCTTGGTTGGTCATTTTATTAAAATTTTCCACGGCTTCTTGGACGACTCTGGGACTTGGACTCACACCGCCATTATTTAAATTGATTATGGAGGGGCTTACGGTATAACCTTGCTGAATCACACTCCAATAATCTTCGTCTGAGGCGAGTTGTTTGGCACTGATATCTTTTTTATTCAAATTGATATGTTCAAATTCGGCAGCATGTGCTTGGTTAAATAAACTATTTGCCGAAAAAGCACCGGCCATTAAGCCAACTTGTTGTATAAAATTTCTTCGATTTGCCATAAAAAATAATTTGTATAAGTAAGTTAAAAAATATTCGGCGAATTTCCATTACCATGGATTTAAAATTTTAACCATTCAACATTTTACAACGCACAAATTCTTATTTTTTTGTTACTTTTAAGCTGATATATAAATACGTGAAAACCTTTATTGCCACCATATTATTATTTTTTGCCATCACTAGTCAAATGGGGACTTTTGCGGTATACCTTATTCAGCAAGAATTGATTAAGGAAGATATGGCCAGAGAAGTTGCAAGCCAGCTCCCTAATAGCGAGCTCATTAAAATACAGGATTCCAAAAATTTAGATTGGGAAGAAGAAGGTAAAGAATTTTACTTGAGAAATCAGTTTTATGATGTCGTTAAATCTGAACAAATAAACGGAGTGGTTTGGTATTATTGTATTAATGATAAAATGCAAACAAAGTTGTATAATCATTATGCTAAATCTATTCAGTCGAATACGATGAATGCGCCCAATCAAAAAGAAAACAAACAACAAATTAAATTTCCAACTTCTTATTTTTTAGTAGTCACATATTGTATTACTTCATTTAAACAAATATTTTCTACTACACACTCCTTTGTTTACGAAGAAAAACTATCAACTACTTATAGCGCTATACTAGTCCCCCCTCCCCAGCAGATATAATTATATTTTAGATTATTTATTTTCCGAATCATTATGCATTCGGGAACATTTTTTATTTTAATTAATTATATTTATGAAATTTAAATTTCTAGCTATTTGCTTAGTTGCAACTTCTTTGATTTTTTCTTTGGAATGCCTTTCTCAATCTGACTCTTCTAAAAAAACATTACCCGAAGTAGTTATTTTTGCAAATAAGTTTCCAGCCCTTTCAAAAAACATTATTCAAAAAGTAGATTTTATCACCGATAAAAATACAATCAATCAACAAGCAAATACAGGCGATATTTTAATTCAATCAGGACAGGTATTTGTGCAAAAAAGTCAATCTGGAGGAGGAAGTCCTGTCATTAGAGGATTTGAGGCAAGTCGTGTATTATTAATGGTGGATGGGGTAAGATTAAATAATGCCATTTTTAGAGCCGGGCATTTGCAAAATATCATTACTGTGGACAATATGATATTAGATAGAGTGGAAGTGATTTATGGACCATCATCAACATTATATGGAAGTGATGCATTAGGTGGGGTCGTTCAACTGTTCACAAAAAAACCAATATTTTCAAGTAATCAAAATTGGAAAGTGAACACCAATTTTACACAACGTTATGCTTCAGGTCAAAATGAAAACAGAACACATTTTGATATTAATGTAGCTAATAATAAATGGGCGTATTTAACATCATTTACTTATGGAAGTTTTGGTGATATGCGTCAAGGAGCAAATAGATCATCCACTTATCCTGATTTTGGAAAACGCACTTTTTATGTCGTAAGAGAATCTGGTGCGGATGTGGTTAAAAAAAATGATGATGTAAACATTCAAAAATTAAGTGGGTACAATCAATCAGATTTTTTGCAAAAAGTGTTATATAAACCTAATGAAAATTCGGAACATTTACTGAATATACAACTTTCCAATTCTTCCAATATTAACAGATATGATCGATTAACTGAACAAAGTAGTGGATTGCCTGTTTATGCTGAATGGTATTATGGTCCTCAAATTAGAAACCTTATTTCTTACAAATATACTGCCACGAAATTACCCGGTTATTTTAGCGATTTAATGATTACTTCTAGCTTTCAAGACCTTGAAGAAAGTAGAATTTCTCGAAAACTTAATGTTACTTCAAAAGATTTTCGTTTCGAAAGAGTCAATGTACTTGGAGTCAATGCCGACTTTTTACATAAAAAATCTAATGGTAATATTCATTTAGGTGTTGAGTCATATACCAATTTTGTAAGATCCACTGCTGAAAGACTTAATATACAAACAAGTGCATTGAGCAGAATTACTACTAGATACAGTGATGGACCTACTAAAATGAGTTACAATGCAGTGTATTTACAACAAACTAAACTTCTAGACAATCATTGGGTCTTAAATGATGGCATTAGATTCAATTTGGTTCAATTAGATGCACGTTTTGCAGATACCACATTAATGCATTTCCCTTTTACAAAAGCGATACAAAACAACACGGCTATTACTGGTAATATTGGAGTCGCTTATAATGGAGAAAATGGATATCGCGCTGCACTAGGTATCAATAGCGGATTTAGATCTCCTAATGTGGACGATTTAACGAAAGTATTTGATACAAAAACAGGGTATGTAGTGGTTCCTAATAAGGATTTAAAACCAGAATACACTTATAATGCCGAATTCAATTTATCTCATAGTGGAAATACAGCAAGCTGGAGTGCTTCCGTTTTTTATACTTGGTTTAATAATGCAATAGTAGTTAGTAAATACACATGGAATGGACAAGATAATATTATGTATCAAAATGTATCGAGTGCGGTATATGCTCCTCAGAACCAAGCTAGTGCTCAATTATATGGATTCAATGTAAACGGGAAAATGAAACTCCCCTACCAAACTACCTTACAAGGAACCTATACCTATACAAAGGGTACATATAATAATGGAACTATATCTATGCCATTAGATCATATTCCACCCACCTATGGTCGTATTGGTTTAAAAAAGGGGGATGATAAATTTAATGTTGAAGGTTTTGTCTTGTTTAATGGCTGGAAACATATTGCGGATTACAATATGAATGGAGAAGACAATCAGATTTATGCTACTCCAGATGGGATGCCTAGTTGGATGACCCTAAATTTTTCAAGCTTTTACAATCCAACAAAAAATTTGAGTCTAGGGTTGCAGATTGAAAATATAGCAGATAAAAATTATAGATATTTTGCAAGCGGAATTTCTGCAATAGGACGAAATTTTATTATGAGCGCAAGATTTTCGTTTTAATAAATATTCCATAAATTACTTAAAGTAATGTTTCATAAAAGGGGGCGCTTAAATAGCGCCCCCTTTTATAGTTAAAACGTATAGAATTATATTTTAGGTAAGCTATATCCGTTGTTATAGGCTTTCATAAAATATTCTTTATTGATAGCGTCGTTGGCAAATATTTTTTTATTGTCATCCCAATTTACTTTTTGTCCGGAACGATATGCAATGTTACCCATTTGAGCAATGGTGGCAATATGAGCGCCCTCTTCAATTGAACAATGAAGTGAGTCTGGAGTATTATTTCTAATAGCGTCTGTAAAATTTTTCCAATGTAATGCCACTCCGCTATCTACACTTTTTTGTAATGGGATAGCCACTTTATTTTTGGCTTGACGTTCTTCAATCACTTCCCATCCGCTTCTATCTAATACGAGTGTTCCATTATTCCCAATAAAAGCAATCCCATGGTCTCTTCCATAAGATCCATTATCAATACCCATGGCCGAATCCCACACCAAATTAAAGTTATCAAATTCATACAAAGACGTAAGTGTATCCGGTGTTTCTTCTGCTAATTCAGGATAGGCAAATTTTCCCCCTAAGGCACTTACACTTTTTGGATTGCCT
>Ga0209596_1000883_pt1 | contig 26833 bp, 25 predicted proteins | sample M_130807_MF_Meta_FD_187314 | JGI IMG/M metagenome (GOLD analysis project Ga0209596, IMG submission 187314) | Freshwater microbial communities from Lake Montjoie, Canada to study carbon cycling - M_130807_MF_MetaG (SPAdes) (version 2) | ecosystem: Environmental > Aquatic > Freshwater > Lake... | reverse complement strand
CGCCAATGCTGCTGCACTGGGCGAGAAATTGTTTGGTGCCGCCAAAGGAATGCGCGACTTTGCCATGGTGACATTGGGAACAGGTGTGGGATCAGGAATTGTAGTCAACGACGAAATGGTATATGGCCAGGACGGCTTCGCCGGAGAACTCGGCCACATCATCATTGAAGAAAACGGACGTCTTTGCAACTGCGGCAGATACGGTTGTTTAGAAACATATGCATCTGTAACGGGCTTGGTAAATACCGCGCGACAAATGGCCGACAACTATCAAGGAGATTCTATTTTAAAGGAAGTTGGCAAAGAGAATATCACCGGGAAATTGGTTGGTGAAGCCGCAAAAAATGGAGACAAGTTAGCCAAAGAAATATTTGACTACACAGCAAAAAAGCTGGGTCTCGGTTTGGCCAATCTTGTAGCCATTACACGTCCCGAAGCCATTGTGCTTTATGGCGGAATGATCCGCGCTGGCAGTGAACTTTTTGTGCCCGCTGAAAAATACATGAACGAATTCATGCTCAGTATGTTCAAAGGAAAAGTGAAATTGTTGCCCTCGTTGCTTCCAGGCGCAAATGCCGGTATCATTGGTGCATCGGCACTTGCAGCTGAAGAAATAAGCAAAGGCAGAAAATAAAAAAACTTTAGGGAATTACAACGAAAGCTTTGTTGTCAATTCCCCAAAGTGCTTTAGCTATTGATCCATCACTTTAATTCAACCCAAACGACAAATACCATGGATTTTAAAAACATTTTGGTGAGCAGTAAAGAAAGTATTTCTTTCATCACTATCATTCGTCCGCAACAACTTAACGCCCTCAACAAAGCCACCATCGCCGAGTTGAGCGCGGCTTTTGATCAATTAGAAAAATCCACCGTTTGCCGCGCCATTATCGTCACTGGTTCAGGCGAAAAAGCCTTTGTGGCAGGCGCCGACATTAAAGAATTTGCAAAGTTCAACAGCGAACAAGGAAAAAAATTAAGCGCAGAAGGACATAAAATACTGTTCGATAAAATCGCAAATTTCACAAAACCCATCATCGCAGCGGTTAATGGTTTTGCGCTTGGTGGTGGTTTAGAACTCGCCATGGCTTGTCACCTTCGCGTAGCCTCTGAAAACGCACGCATGGGCTTGCCCGAAGTGAGTTTAGGATTGATTCCGGGTTATGGTGGAACCCAACGCTTGCCGCAGTTGATAGGAAAATCAAAAGCTTTTGAAATGGTTTTGACCGGCGAAATGATTGACGCTAAAACAGCCTTGCATTATGGCTTAGTAAATCATGTGGTGCATCCAAGCGACCTGCTTAACACAGCGACAGAACTCGCCAAAAAAATCATCAAAAACTCACCTATGGCTTTGAGTTCAGCCATCAAAGCCCTAAATGCAAATTACGAAGATGGCCGCAATGGCTTTGCAGAGGAAATTCGTTTGTTTGGCGAAAGCTTCGGCACCAAAGACTTTACAGAAGGCACCACAGCCTTTCTTGAAAAAAGAAAAGCAAATTTTTAATCTGTAAATCAGTCATTTAAAAACTAATTGTACAGGCAGCGGAAGCACAAAAGCATTTGTCTCGGGAGTAGAAATCTAAATCTGCTTCTATGAAAAAATTATTTTTGCTTTCTATTTTGATTAATGCTTCTCTGCATGCTCAAAATTACCTGGAATCATCACTCAACGACGGCGAAATTCCGCTTAATACAAAATCCATTGAGTACACCATTCACTTCAAAAACACATCTGAAACAGAGGTGTCACTGATTAGCATTTCAGACACTTTAAACCCCAAACTGTTTAATTTAAACTCGATTAACGAAGCAGTAGGACGATTGCCGTGTAAGATGACCGTTTGTACAAATGGCTTAATTGTATTTCTTTTTACTGATGTTAATCTTCAAAATTTTCCTTTTCAGTCGGAAAGCCAAATTACTTTCACTGTTTTACTGCAAGAAAACCTACCTGTTGGAACAAAAATCAATAACAGGGCAGTAATTGCAATGAACAGCGATGCGCCATTCATCACAAACAATACACTCCAAATCTTGCAACAGAACAATTCAGTACAAAATATAAACAATCAATCTTTGATATCGAAAGTGTATCCCAAGCCAACACACAGCGACGCAAGCTTAGAAATCAATGTGGGCAATACTTCAGGTAAAATCTTGGTAAGTGTAATTGATCTTTTAGGAAAAGAAGTGCTTGCTCCAATCTCTGTCGCAAAATATTGGCGAAAACAACAGAATAAACATATCTTCGACTGCCCTAAACGAAGGCCTGTATTTCGTAAAAGTTTCAAATGGAACTTCCTACGAAAACATCCCGTTCGTGGTACATGATTAATGAGCGCAATAAAAAAATTAGCCAGTCAAACCGCCGTTTACGGCCTCAGCAGCATCCTTGCAAGGGTGGCTAACTTTTTATTATTGACGCCACTGTATACTGATAAAAGTATTTTTTCGGTTGAGCAGTTTGGCGTTGTCACCAACACCTACGCGTGGGTGGCCATGCTTATTATTTTTTTTACCTACGGGTTGGAAACCGGATTTTTTCGCTTTACTTCCAACAATGAAGCCGATAGAGAAGCGGTGTATTCCACCGCTTTTATTTCACTGCTCTGCTCCTCTTTGCTTTTTGTCGCGGCGCTAGTTTACTTTTCAGCAGAATTGGCTAACGCCATCAAGTACCCTGACCACCAAGACTATATTGTTTTACTCGGATTGATTGTAGGTCTCGATGCAATGACGGCCATTCCCTTCGCGGGCTTGCGGATGAAGGAAAAAGCCTTTCGCTTCGCCTTCATCAAAATTTTCAGCTTGCTGATCAACATCGGATTGAACTTCTTCTACTATGTGGTTTGTCCCTACATTACAGGAAAATACAACTACCAATGGCTCAATACTTTTATGGATTTGGTTTACGACCCGCATTCTGGCGTGCGTTATGTCTTCATCTCCAACCTCATCGCGTCACTTGTCACACTTGTATTGCTGTTGCCTGAAATCGTGAAACACCAATGGACTTTCAATTTCGTGCTCTGGAAAAAACTTATCGTTTATTCCTCGCCATTATTGATCGTTGGCCTCGCAGGAGCGATCAACCAGCATTTCGACAAATTGATTTTCCCATACATCATGTCAAAAGAAATGGCCGACCACGAGCTTGGAATATATGGAGCCATCTACAAATTATCCATCATGATCACCTTGGTTATTCAAGCCTATCAGTATGCAGCCGAACCATTTTTCTTCAAGAAAAGTGGTGACAAAGACGCCAAAAAACTTTACTCCGACGTACTTAAATATTTCACCATCGCCACTTGCGTTGGATTCTTGGGCATACTGCTTTACATCGATTTCATCAAGCATTTTATTAGAAATGACGCGTACTTCGAAGGATTGTTCATACTACCCTATCTACTAATGAGCGCCGTATTTTTTGGTATTTATTACAACCTTTCCATTTGGTACAAACTCAGCGGAAAAACTTACTATGGCGCCATCATCTCAGGCGTGGGCAGCATACTCACCTTGGTTGGCAACATTGTTTTAATTCCTGTTTTTGAAAATCTGTATCCCGGCAAAGGCTACTTTGGCGCGGCAATTGTGACCTTCGCGTGCTACTTCATTATGGTGGTGATTTCGTATGTCCTAGGACAAAAGTATTATCCTGTGCAATATCCGCTGAAAAGAATCGCTTTTTACATGCTACTGGCTGTGGCTCTGGTGGGCGTAAATAATCTTTTAGACATGAATTCAGGACTTTACAAATACATCGTCAACACCTTGATCCTCTTAGTATATTTGGCAACAGTGTACATTTTAGAAAGACCAAAAAAAGTGATAATTTAGAGGCCAACCCAAGAAGCAACAAAATGACTGCAGTAAAAATCATCAACCAATCAAAACATGCCTTGCCCAAATACGAAACGCTGCACGCTGCAGGCATGGATTTGCGCGCCAATCTATCGGCGCCTGTGTTGTTGAAGCCTTTGGAACGCGCATTAATTCCAACAGGACTCTTCATCGAATTGCCACACAATTGTGAAGCACAAATTCGTCCACGCAGCGGCCTGGCCTACAAAAAAGGAGTGACGGTGCTCAATTCGCCCGGCACTATTGATGCCGACTACAGAGGCGAAATAGGCGTGTTGCTCGTCAATCTATCGGCGCAAGATTTTATCGTTGAAGATGGCGAGAGAGTAGCGCAAATGGTCGTTGCTGAATTCAAACAAATCACTTGGCAAGAAACAAATCAACTGCAGTCTACCACCCGCGGAGAAGGTGGATTTGGACATACAGGAGTGAAATAAAAGTAACACGGCAAGAGCCAAAAAAACAAAAACATGAATATTATCGTTCCAATGGCAGGTATGGGTAAAAGAATGAGACCGCATACCCTCACAGTTCCAAAACCATTAATTCCAGTTGCTGGAAAATCGATCGTTCAGCGCTTGGTAGAAGACCTTGCAAAGGTGTGCACTGAAAAAGTAGATGAAATTGCCTTCGTCATTGGTGACTTCGGAAAAGAAGTTGAAAAAGAACTCATCGCCATCGCTGAAAGTATTGGTGCAAAAGGAAAAATATTTTACCAAACCGAAGCGCTCGGCACCGGTCACGCCATTTACTGCGCTAAAGAGTGCTTGAAAGGAAATGTAATTGTGGCATTTGCCGATACACTGTTTCGCGCAACATTTAAGCTTGATAGCGCTGCCGATGGAATCATTTGGGTGCACAGCGTTGCCGACCCGAGTGCCTATGGCGTTGTGAAATTAGATGCCAACAACCACATCACCGACTTCGTTGAAAAACCAAAAACATTTGTTTCTGATTTAGCCATCATCGGCATTTACTACGTGAAAGACGGAGATCAGCTCAAGCACGAAATTCAACACATCATCGACAATGACCTGAGAGAAAATGGCGAATACCAACTCACCAATGCTTTAGAGGCATTGAAACAAAAAGGACTCAAATTCTCACCTGGTAAAGTTGACGAATGGCTTGACTGCGGCAACAAAAACGCAACGGTAAACGCAAACCAACGCGAATTAGAATTTCACAAAGGCAGCAAAGAGTTGAAAGGAAATTTTAAAAATGAAAACTCCATCGTCATTGAGCCTTGCTACATCGCCGACGGTGTTGAGCTGGTAAACTCTGTCGTTGGTCCGCATGTTTCCATTGGCGAAAACACAAAAATCAGCAATAGTGTGATCAGCAATTCCATTGTGCAAAAAAATACAAAAATAAATCAATCTAACATTAAAAATTCAATGGTCGGCAACTTTGTCGAGATCAACGGAAAATCCCGTGAACTCAGCATAGGCGACTACAATACTGAAAATTAATTCCATGCACTTTCGTTTGCTTCTTCTTTCTATTCTAATTGTTCTCGCAGGTTGCAAGAACGCAAAGATGGCAAGCGGAAAAGAAAGTGTGTTGAACGAAAATGACCGCCTTAATTTCACAGGCACTTTTATTGATGCCAACCGTGACAAAATGCTCGGTCGCAATAGTGAAGCCATAAATGGATTCGCGCACTGCATCAAAATTGATCCCACTTGCGCCACCTGTTATTACGAAATCGCAGGAATTATGCAAGCACAGCGACAAATAAAACTTGCCGTACCCTACGCTAAAAAAGCAGTGGAGATGGATGGCCAGAACAAATGGTTTTTGGCCTTGTATGCCGAACTCACGCATGCAATGAGACAATACGATGAATGCGCAAACACCTACAACAAACTCATTAAACTGCAGCCCGCCTCCATTGAAAATTATTTTGAATTGGCAGAAGTTTATCTTGAAGCCAACAAAATCGACAAAGCCATAGAAACCTACAATAGGGCGGAAGTCAAAACAGGCATCACCGAAGAAATGTCGGTTCAAAAACACAAACTCTACGCAAAAATAAACAACAGCGAAAAAGCAATCATTGAATTGCAAAAACTCATCAGCGCACAGCCCAAAAACACCAAAACAATTTTAATGCTAGGCGACTATCTGCAACTTTTGGGTCGAGATGTGGAAGCAATAGCTCTCTATGAAAATGCAGCAAAAATTGATCCTTCTGAGCCTGGAACGCAGCTTTCACTGGCCGATTATTACTTTAAAAAAGGAAATAAAGAAAAGGCTTTCCAATACCTTCAAAACGCTTTTGAAAATCCGAGTCTGAACATCGATTCAAAAATTCAAATGCTCATGAATTACTACAAATCAAGCAAAGGCGACAGCGTGCTTACAGTAAAAGTATTTCAACTTTTAGAAGGCCTGCAACAAGCACATCCCAACGATGCCAAGAGTTATGCTATATATGGCGACTTCTACTACCGCGACAATATGAATGCGCAGGCGCTAGAAAAATTCAGAAAGGCGCGCGACCTCGAACCCGACAAATACTTGGTGTGGCGCAACATTCTCGCTATTGACGCCGAAAACAAAGACTTTCAAAAACTATTTGACGAAGCAACGCTGGCCCTTGACTATTTTCCATCGCAAGCCGAATTGTATTGGTACAAAGGCATAGCAGCGGTTCAGCTCAAAAAAACAACAGAGGCCATTGAAGCCCTCTCTGACGGCGCCAATTTGGTAGCTGGCAACAAGGTGATGAAAGCTCAATTCTATTCAACTCTTGGCGATCTCTACAACGAAACAAAAGATTTTAACAAGTCAGATGAATACTTTGACAAAGCGCTCGAATACGATGCCAACAATGTTTACGTGCTCAACAATTATGCGTACTACTTGTCGCTGCGCAAAGAAAAATTGGGAAAAGCCGCCGACATGTCCAAGCGCTCCAATCAACTGTCGCCTGATAACGCTTCGTTTGAAGACACCTATGGTTGGATTCTCTTTCAAGAAGAAAAATACAGTGATGCATTATTGTGGCTACTCAAAGCTGAAAATCACGGCGGAGGCGAAAGTGGCACTATACTCGAACACATTGGCGATGCATACATTCAAAGTGGTGAAAAAACAAAAGCCCTGCTCTATTGGAACAAGGCTAAAACTACAGGATCAGGTGCCAGCAACTTGATCGACCGTAAAATCACACAGCAAAAATATTTCGAATAAATGAAATTTCCGCAACATTATATCCGCCTCCTGTTCATCACAATGATAGCTCTAGTCATGGCAGCTTGCCACGGCAGCAAAAAACAGCGCAACACTGGTTATAAAGCCAAAAAAGAAGATTCTTTGGCTGCCGTAGCGCGGCAAAATAACCTCGACTTTTTGTGGCTCAAAGGACGCTTCGATGCCAATGTAGATTTGGGCAACGAGCAGGTGAGTTTCAATGCTTCATTTCGCATGAAAAAAGACAGTGCTATTTGGATTTCCATTTCCAAATTGGGCTTCAATGTTGTGAAAGTTTTACTGACACAAGACAGCGTTTTGTTCATCGATAAACTACAAGGAAAATACTACAATGGTTCTTATTCCTTCTTCAAAGATTCGCTAAAAACCGACATCAGTTTTGCGCAATTTCAAGCCTTGCTGACCGGAAATTTTGTGCCTATTTTTGCTGAAAACACATACAGTGCTAGTACAGAAAATAACCAACACATCTACTGCAGTCCGAGCAAAAGCAGCCTAGGAAATACCCTGGAAACAGGCAGCTTTTTCAATGGCACACAAAACATCAATGCAATATTTCTCAGCAGCGACACTGCTCATGTGGAGCGCGTATACTTTCAAGATCCGTTGCAAAAATACATTCTCGATATTCTCTATCTAAGTCGACAAGACGGCTCTTTTCCCTTCCCCAAAAAAATGGAAGTGAATTTGCAAAGCGCTACTGCGAAACCAAAAAAATTAAAAGCAGATTTTTCAAAAATAGAAAGTGGTACAACGCCGCTCGATGTCAAGATTTCAATTCCAAAAGAATATGTTCGGATCAAGTAAGTTTTTGGGCGCCTTTTTTTTGTTTTTCCTCGGACTCACCAATGTTCAAGGACAAAGCCAGGGTGAACTCAACAAAAAAAAGAATGCTATTGAGAAAGAGCTCATGGAACTCAATACCATGCACAAACAAACACAGTTGACGAAACAAAAAACTGAATTTCAACTCATCATCCTCAACAAAAAAATAAGTTCACGTGAACAGTTGATCGGCAACATTCACCACGAAATCCGCAAAGTAGACAGAGGCATACAAACACAACAAGGCGTGGTGAAACACCTCGACCGCGACTTACAAAATTTAAAAAAGCACTACATCCGAATGTTGCGCTACGCCTACAAAGTGCGCAAATCAACCGACCGACTGATCTTTCTGCTTTCATCTGATAACTTTAACAAAGCATACAAACGCTGGAAATATTTGAAAGACCTTACCTCTTACCGCAAAAAACAAGCGCTCATCATCAGTGGCAAGCGCGTGCAGCTAAAATCAGAAATCACTAAGCTGGAGAAAACAAAACGAGAAAAAGAAGATTTGCTCGGCGAGGAAAACAACGAGAAAATAAAGCTTTCCGACGAAAAAAGAGAAAAAGAGGAAGTGTACGACGACCTGCGCAAGAAACAAGACCAAATCAAAAAGCAAATCAACAACAAAAAACGCGAAGCAGATCAACTTGCCGCAGCCATCAAAAAAATTATTTCAGAAGAAACAGCCAAAACAACCAACAAGGCAGGAGCATTTGCAATGACACCCGCTGAAAAAGAGCTTTCACAAAATTTTTCTGCGAATCAAAAGAAATTTCCTTGGCCGGTTGACCGTGGCACAGTGTCACAAAACTTTGGCAAAAACAAACACCAAGTGTTTGACAATATAGAAACGATCAACAATGGCATCGATATCATCTCCTCCAGAGGATCTCGCGCACGCGCTGTGTTCAAAGGAAAAGTGGCTGCAATCATTGTTTTGCCAGGCGACAAATACGCGGTGTTGATCAAGCACGGTGAATATTACACCATGTACTCAAACCTCGACAACGTTAGCGTTAAAAAAGGAGAAGACGTTACCACAAAAGGCGAACTGGGCATCATTAAAACCAATCCCGAAGACGGTAAAACAGAACTGCATTTTGAAATATGGAAAGGCGAACAATTGCTGAATCCAACAGCATGGTTGAGTGGAAATTAGTAAATACTGAAATCCGCTCTCCTATTTCAATAATTTATTACCTTTACCAAATTAATACTTGAATTATGGGAAAATTAGGAATGACCGAAATAATCGTAATCTTATTGATTGTTGTTTTACTATTCGGAGGCAAAAAAATACCTGAACTAATGAAAGGCATTGGCAAAGGAATGAAAGAATTCAAAGACGCTAAAGACGGAGTCGACAACAGCGGCGTTGAGAAAAAAAAGGATTAATTCAAAGGCTGCCACCACGGCAGCCTTTTTATTTTAGCCCCTCCAATTATGACGAGACGCAATGCTTGCTATCTCCTTCTTTGTTTGATTTTTCCGCTGTCACTCTTTTCAGTTTCAGACTCACTGAATATAAAACAGCGCATAGCGCAACTGAACGCGAAATCAGAAATTCAATTTTCTTCTAACGACGCAGTAAAACAAAAAATCACCTATTACAGCACAAAAGGAAAAAGCGTGATTTCACGCGCACTTGGTCTAGCGCCACTCTACTTTCCAATGATAGAAGCAGAATTGCGCAAAAACAACTTACCCACTGAACTCAAATACATTACCATTCGCGAATCGGGACTAAACCCCTCAGCTGGCTCCGAAAAAGGTCCTTATGGCCTTTGGCAATTTACTGCCGGCACCGCACAGGCTTTGGGAATGAAAGTGAACAGCTATGTTGACGACCGAAAAGATCCCTTACTCAGTACCAAAGCGGCATGCGCCTACTTCACTAAATTGTACAAGATATACGGCGACTGGCTACTGGTAATGGCCGCCTACGGATCGGGGTCAGGCACCATCGACAAAGCCATCAAAGCCTCCGGCGGGAAAAAAAATTATTGGGATTTACTTCCCTTTTTGTCGGCCACAAGTAAAGATCACATTCCGGCCTTTATGGGTATCGCCTTTGTATACACTTACGCCTACTCCTACGGAATCAATGGCTCGTCGCCAAAGTTCAGTGCAGCCGCTCTCGACAGCGTGCAACTCACAAAGTCGCTGAGCTTTGAGCAAATTTCAAAAGTGCTGAACATCGCAAAAAGCGATTTGGTGCTGCTCAATCCGCGGTACAACAAACAGCGCATACATGTAGCCGAGGGAGACAGCATGCTGCTTGTACTTCCGCCCGGCGAAGCGCTTCACTTCCGCCGCGAAGAAAAAGAAATTTACAAGTACAAAGAAGTCACGCACTAAAATGCACAAGCCCTTAAAAATACTGTGGTACATCCTACTCGTCAATTTGCTGCTCCTCGGCATTTCCACTATTTTTCCAAAGGAAGGCATCGCGATCAGCGACAACCTCAGTATCAAATTTCCATCGGTGCGCGACTATTTCGCCGCTAAAGTAGAAGACAGCACGGCATTGCGCATCGAAAAAATGGCCAACAATTACCAAACGGCAATCTTATCAGAAGATTCGCTGCAATGGAACAGCGCTCTGCCTGAAGACTCCGCCTCTATGGCCGAAGCACGCATCGTTCACCCCAATGATCTAGAAAATGCACTCATTGGTTTCTATAAAAAAATTGAACAAATCAAAGAAGGGCAATTGGTCAGAGTGCTGCACTTTGGCGATTCACAAATTGAAGGCGACCGCATCAGTGGAGTGCTGCGCTCGATGCTACAAGAAAAATTTGGCGGCTGTGGCGTGGGCTATCTTTCCATTACCGACCCTGGCTACGACAGAAAAAACATTCGCCGCAGCACAAGTGGGGTATGGAACAAATACAGCGTGGTACGCGCCAGCATTGCGCCACCACACAACAAATACGGTGTACTTGGAAACTACTGTCGCTGGACGACGACAGGCGATGACAAAGGGGCGGCCATTTCGCTGTCACGCAATGAAAAAACCTACCAACGTACCCAGCAATTTGAACAAATATCATTGCTCTATGGCAATGCGCCAGCCGACTTTTTTTATACCCTTACCTCTGACACCACCTTGTTGCAGCACGGCATTTTACCCGCTGACTCTGGCGCGGTGAACTTCAAGTGGATCTACAAAGGATTCGGCAAACATGGTTTGCGCTTTGACTTCTCGGGTGATAAGAGTCCCGATATCTATGGTATTTCCCTCGATTGCAAGTCGGGCATCGCCGTTGACAACATCTCGATGCGCGGCAGTTCAGGGACTGAGTTTGGAAAAATGAACAGATTGTCCCTGCAACAACAAATTAAAAAACTCAATGTGGGCCTCATCATTTACGAATTCGGCGTTAATGTAGTGCCCACCGTTTTAAACGACTATGGCTGGTATCAAAACATGGTGGTACAACAAATCAATTTGCTCAAAAAATTGGCTCCAGGCGCAGCAATCCTCATTGTTGGTGTTTCCGATATGTGCCGAAAAGAAGAAACAGACTTTGCCTCCTACCCCAATATTGAAAAAATAAGAGATGCACAAAAAGAAGCGGCGCGATTGACTGGCTGCGCATTCTGGGATCTTTACCAAGTCATGGGCGGCGCCAACACGATGGCCGAATGGGTGAATGCAAAACCTCCACTTGCCGAAAAAGACTACACGCATTTTTCATGGCGTGGTGCAAATATTGTTGGCAGTAAGCTCGCAAATGCTATCTTGAACGATTACAATGAATTCAATGCACTTGAAACCTATTAATATTAAACCGCTATTGCTACTACTGCTGCCTTTGTGCTCTTTCGCACAACATGGCGTTGATACCTTGTGGCGCTTCGACTTCATTGACTACGCGGCAAACAAAATAATGGTGAAAGACAGCAGCACCATGGCGCATTTCTACGATAAATTGTGGAATTATGACTCGCAGAAAAACGGACAGGTAAAAATACTGCACATTGGCGATTCACAAGTGCAAGCAGGGTTTTGGTCGGCCAGCACACGCGCACTGTTTCACGAACATTTTGATTGCGGTACCACAGCGCGCGGTATCGTTTTTCCTTACTCCATGAGCAAGAGCAATGGTCCACTCAACTATGGCATTCGCTTCAACGGAAACTGGACGACCCAGCGCTGCATTTACCCTGACACCACCTGCAATTGGGGACTATCAGGCATCAACTTGTCGAGCCTCAGTGATTCGCTATTTGTAAAAGTATGGTGCAACAACCGCTCTTTCGACAATTACTACCACAATAAATTAACGGTTCTTTTTCAGCCCCAGCACTTTCAACACATACTCTCTGCTTCATCCATCGGCAGTAAATTATTGTCGAGCAGCATTGATTCGGCGCAGGGCGCACAAACATTTATTTTCGATAAATTATCCGATACACTTCTTTTGGGCATTCGTAAAAAAGACAGCACTTCGCTGCTCCCCTTTACTTTGCAAGCGCTCATATTAGAAAACAATATACCAGGCATTGCTTATAGCGAATTGGGCATAAACGGTGCGCGCGTAAGTTCATTTCTCGCTTGTAAAAGTTTAGCGCAACAAGCAAAATACTACCAACCCGATCTCATCATTTTATCGCTCGGCACCAACGATATTTATGCCACCAACTTCAACGATTCACTATTTTATTTACACTACGATAGTTTGCTCACTTCCATCAGAAAAGTGCTGCCCAATGCCAGTATTTTACTGACTACGCCGAGTGATGTAAAGCGCAACCGAAAATTCACTATCAAGGAAAGTGTAAAAGCGCGAAAAAGCATTATCGCACTCGCAAAAAAACACAATTGTGCGATATGGGATTTACTAAAAATTATGGGTGGTGTTGAGTCCATGGACAAATGGTTTGCAGCAGGGATGGGCAATGCCGACAAAGTGCACTTCACTGACAAAGGCTACCAAATGCAAGGCATGTTGTTTTACAACGCATTGGCAGCAGGATACGATGAACACACCAAAGGCTGGAAGATGCACAAGGAGGTGGTGAAAAAAGAAAATTCATTCCCCACCATCCTCCGAAATATTTTTAAAGTTGACCCTAAAGACCCGATGATATTTAGTAATTACAGTTTCTGGATCTTCTTTTTGGTACTGCTTGCGGGCTATGTTTTCATATACAATAAATTCAAGGCACGCGCCATCTACCTAATGCTTTTCTCCTTCTTTTTTTATTACAAATCGGGTGGATTTTTTTTTGTGCTCTTGGTCTTTTCAACCCTTCTTGACTACTATCTTTCTCTAAAAATATTTAGCGCCAAAAGCCGCAACGCCAAAAAATTATTGCTCATTGTCAGCCTGATTGTAAACCTTGGATTGCTCGCATTTTTTAAATATTCGTATTTCTTCGTTGACACGATCAACAGTATTTTCAATAGCCATCTGACAGCGGTAAATTTCTTTCACGAGTTTTCCAATGTTCACTTTGGAACGATTTACGATATTCACAAAATCATTTTGCCCGTAGGCATTTCCTTTTTTACTTTTCAAACGCTAAGCTATACCATTGACGTATACTACGGCAATATCAAGCCAGCCGAAGACATTTGGGATTTTGGTTTTTTCATCAGCTTTTTTCCGCAATTGGTAGCAGGACCCATCGTGCGCGCTGCCGATTTTTTGCCGCAAATCAACAAGAAGTACAACGTTAGTCAAGAAGATTTTGGACGCGCTGTATTTCTCATCATCACCGGACTTTTCAAAAAAATAGTCATCTCTGATTTCATCTCCGTAAACTTTGTCGATCGCATTTTTGACAATCCACTCAACTATTCAGGCTTCGAAAATTTAATGGGCATCTACGGCTACGCCATTCAAATCTACTGTGATTTTTCAGGCTACAGCGACATCGCCATCGGCATCGCGCTCTTGCTTGGCTTTCACCTGCCCATCAATTTCAATGCGCCTTACATCGCCCACAACATCACCGATTTCTGGCGACGCTGGCACATCTCGCTGTCAACATGGTTGAAAGATTATTTATACATCCCTTTAGGTGGCAATAGAAAAGGTAGAATCAGAAGCTATTTTAATTTAATCGTCACCATGTTGATTGGTGGACTGTGGCATGGCGCAGCATTCAAATTCATTATTTGGGGCGGACTACACGGCTTTGTATTGGCTATAGAAAAATTTTGGAAAGACAAGATCAAGCTGCAAGTACCGAAAATATTGGGAATCCTGCTCACCTTTCATTTTGTAGCTGCCTGCTGGATTTTATTTCGCGCCAAAGACATGCACGACATCAAAGCCATGTTTTCACAAATTACAGAACACTTTCAAGGTGAAAATATTTTAGTTTTTGCAGCCTATTACAAATTGGTTTTTGTGCTAATTGCCTTAGGATTCATAGCGCACATGATGCCAATGGCCTGGGAGAAAAAAATAGAAATATCGTTCGGAAAATTGAACCTGCCTTTCTTAAGTATCATTACCACCTTGGCGATTGTTTTGATTTTTCAATTCAAAACCGCCGCCGTACAGCCCTTCATCTACTTTCAGTTTTGAGCTTGAGTAGATTTCACTTTAGAAAAACTATCAATAGAATCAATGATTTCGGTGAGTCGATCAAAGTGAAAAGATTTAATGATGTAATCAAAAGCCTTGTGCTCCATAGCACTTGAAACCACCTCATAATCCACAGAAGAAGAACACATGATAGTGGGCGTTTTTCTATTCAACTCACTTAAAGTGCTGTTCTTCATCTTGAGTATTTCAATGCCTGTTATATCAGGCATGTTCACATCTAATATAATGGCATCGTATTTCTGCTTGTTAATTTTGTCAATGGCTTCATGACTGTTGCTTGCGGTGTCTACTATGCAATCGTAATTGCTCAATTTCTTTTCCATCATGCGAAGCGTAAAAACTTCGTCGTCTACAATGAGTATTCGTTTCTGCATAAAGGTTTCTTCGTGTAAAATTTATTGCCGAAACATTGTACGATAAAAATAAATTTGTGTTGCATTAAAAAATACACCCATAAAAAGTTAAAAATATATTTACTCTACAACCATTGACTTCATTGAGTTTTAAAAATAAATTGTAACGAACTGTATCCTCTCGCGTACATATCCTCAAGTCGGGATTGTTTAACTAAATCTATGTGTTATGGAAAAGCTAGGAAGATTATTGGGGACACTTTTAGTGTTAAGTTTAATTGTTATCGCTTGTAAAAAAGAAGACCTGTCTGACAATAGAAAAGGCGCATGGCCACCTCCACTGCCTTGCCTGTTACATTAATCGACTTCGTTGCACAAAAAAAACAAAATGATGTGGAATTAAAATGGAGCACTGCGTCAGAAATCAACAGTGACTACTTCACTATTGAACGTTCAACCGATGGCGAAAACTATGTACACGTTGCCAACGTGGAAGGAAACGGCAACAGCAATCAAATAACGGAATATGCTTATCTCGACAAATCAGCGCCACAAGGAACTGTTTTTTACAAACTGAAACAAACCGATTACGATGGCACCACAGTTTCCTTTGATGTGCAAACGGTGCATATGGAAGAACAAATGGCTTCGCGTTCGGTATTTCCAAATCCCTGCGCCGATTGTAATTATGTGGACATCACAGGCGACCCAAAAAGCGTGAGAGAAGTGTCGATCACCGACAACTTAGGAAACGCCGTTGTAAATGAAGTATATGTCACCTATGCGCCAGGAAGCGCAATGCGCATCAACTTCACCAAAGCATTGAGCGCCGGCATGTACACCATACGAGTGAATACCAATGAGGAGTGGGCATCGAATAAATTTATTGTCAAATAATAAAAAAGGGGTTGAAAATTTCAACCCCTTTTTTATTTTGTAATACATCCACCATCGCCACAGCCACTGCAGCCCCCACAACTACCACCCGACCTATTTTTAGCCAACACCGAACGGTAAAATTTCACTGCAGCAACAATCAATGCAGCAAGCACTATAGTGTATGTGATTATTTCTTGTGCCATACTCAAATAAATAAACTTCCAATTTGAAAAACTGCAAACGACACTGCCCACGCCATTGCTGTAGTGTAAACCATCATAAACACCGCCCATTTCCATCCGCCCGCTTCTTTTTTCACTGCCGCAATCACCGCCACGCAAGGAAAATAAATCAAGATAAAGAGCATGAATGAAAATGCCGAAAGGGGTGAAAACACTTTTTGACCTTCCTTCTCACCTTGGGCATAGGTGTGTTCCTTCAAGCGATTTTTAAGCGTTGCTGAACTTTCGTTCGCCCCTTCTTCAGCCTTATACAAAACGCCCATTGTGCTCACCACAATTTCTTTCGCTGCCATTCCAGTAATCAGCGACACGCCCATCTTCCAGTCGAAACCCAAAGGCTCAATGGCCGGCTCCACGGCGTGTCCCATCTTGCCCATATACGACGCCTCCATTTGTTGTTCAGGTGTTTGCTGCGCATCACGCGGAAAGTAGGTCAAGGCCCAAATGATCACCGACGAAATCAAAATCATTCCGCCCATTTTTTGAATGTACTGAGAAGCATTTTGCCACACATGCAATACCAAAGATTTCCCTGTAGGAATGCGGTAAGGAGGCAACTCCATCACAAAAGGAGAAGCTTCTGATTTGAAAATAAATTTCTTGAAAATTAATGCCACCACAACAGCGAGTATGATCCCAATGATGTAAATGCAAAACAAAACAGTGCCCGGATAATCAGGGAAAAAAGCGCCGATCAGCAAAATATACACCGGTAATCGCGCGCTGCACGACATAAAAGGAGCGATCAACATCGTTAGCAAACGGTTGTTTTTGTCTTCAATAGTGCGCGTTGCCATCACCGCCGGCACATTGCAACCAAAGCCCATCACTAAAGGAATGAAAGATTTTCCGTGCAGCCCAATGGAGCGCATTAGGCGATCCATAATAAAGGCAGCGCGGGCGATATAGCCCGTGTCTTCCATTAAAGAAATGAAGAAGAAAAGAATTAAAATATTGGGCAAAAAAACAATGACACCGCCCACTCCACCAATGACACCATCCACCAACAAATCCTTGAGCGGACCATCACTCATATATCCTTTGATGGCCTCACCAAAACTACCAACGAGTCCATCAATCCAATCCATCGGGTACTGACCAATGGTAAACGTGGCTTGAAACATCAGCCACATAAAAAATATAAACACTGGAAAACCCCAGTACTTGTTGGTCAAAAAAGAGTCGAGCACTTCTGAACGCTGGCGCTTGTCTTGTTTCTCTCTTTTGTAAGTCACTTTTAAAGCCCCCGAAATAAATCCGTATTTGGCATCGGCAATGATCGTTTCACTGTCTTCATTGAATTCCGCCTCCAGCGACTGAATCGCTTTCACTACCGCGCTTTGAATGGCTTCGCGATTGGCAGCTTGCTTCAACAACTTAGACGATTGTTCATCCTTTTCTAAAAGCTTCACCGCTAAAAATCGAGAAGAAATCGCATCACATATCGCTTTGTTTTCTTCACTATTGATCAGCGGCTGAATGCTGCCAATGGCCTCTTCCACGTATTTGCCGTGATTGATATTGCTGTAGCGATGTTCTTGCTCTTTACGTTCGTACACATCGATAACACTTTTAAAAAGCTCATTCAATCCCTTTTTACGAAAACCCACCGTAGGAACAACAGGCATGCCCAGCAATTCACTCAGCTGCGCCACGTCAAGCTGCGCCCCTTTCTTCTCTAATTCATCGTACATATTCAGCGCCATCACCATGGGAATATTCATGTCGATGAGCTGTGTGGTTAAAAATAAATTTCTTTCAAGATTGGCAGCGTCCACAATATTGATCACCACATCGGGCTGCGCATCGGTGATGTGTTGACGCACAAAAAGTTCTTCAGGAGAATACGCCGACAGCGAATAAGTGCCGGGAAGATCGGTGATATTGAAAGTGTATCCGTCCTGACGAAATTTAGAGTTGTGCACATCAACCGTCACTCCGCTATAGTTACCCACCTTTTGATGAGCACCCGACGCTGCATTAAACAATGTTGTTTTACCACAATTGGGATTGCCTATGAAAGCAACATTGATGCTTTTAGATTTACTGGATGCTGTTCTCTTGTATATTTCTTCGGGGATAGAGCCTTCGAATTTAGCATCAAACATTTCGCCCACTTCTTCGCGCGTAAGCACCTCAATCAAATCGGCTTCACTCTTGCGCAGTGAAACGTGATAACCCATGATTTCATATTCAACAGGATCGCGCAATGGCGCTTGCTTGACAACACAAACTTGTGTTCCTTTTACAAAACCCATCTCAGTAATGCGCTTGCGAAAAGCGCCTTGCCCCTTCACTCTCGTGATGATAGCCTTATCTTCTATATTGAGTTCCGACAGCTTCATGCCTCATTTTTGCTGTGCAAAAATGCACCTATTCACTTGCAATAGCAATACCCTAAAAAGGGGATTCTGCATTCTACTCCACAAGCAAACGCAAAGTGCTGCGCTGCTGATTTTTCATAGTGACCGCAATGGTATACACCCCTGTCGAAAGAAATGACAAATCAACAACGCTGTCTTTGCCGTCGGCTAGCGCTTGCCCAAGCATATTGTAAATCACATAGCCTTGCATGTTGGCAACATCTCCGTTGAATTGTATATTGGACTTTGCAGGATTCGGATAAAAGTGAAGCACATCCTCTGCAACAGGCGATTTCACAGTCAGCGCTTCTTCAATGTAAGTGCTGAGCGTGTCTAAAATACGAACCGCGCCAGTGAAACAATCTTGTCCCAATTCCCAAATCATAATGCCACCGCCATTTACAGCAGCATGTTCAATTTTCCTTTTAAATGTGGGCAAACTATTCAAGTAAATGGGGTGATTCGAAACCGTCCAAACAGTATCGTGGTGCAAAGGATCCTGATCGGCATAAGCAACATTGTTCAAAATGGTACACAACGGATAAGAATAGCCATTGTAAGAAACTTGCGGCGACATTGGAAATTCTACGGCATAAAAAGGTACTCCACCCACTATTTGTTGGGCTGTTAAACCACGCGCACTGAAATACGCAATGTCATTGGCAAAAACATCAAAAGTAGCTTCATTGGTGGGCTTATTGTAATTCCAACTTCCCACTCCACCGTACGACATGGTAGTAATAAAATCCATTTTTGCAAAGGTCTCATCTGCCACATATTTTGAATAGTTGTCATCCCCAAAAGCACCACTGATTTCAAGATTTTGGGCGTGTAAACTGTCGGCAAGTGCACAGGCAAATTTATCGTAGTTGGACAATTTTAATCCCGGACCTTCGAAATCCAAATCCACACCATCGAGTTGGTGCGCATGAACATAATTCATCACAGTATGAATGAAATCCGTTCGTTTGGCATCGCTGAGCAAATCTTTATAAATGGCAGTATCGGCGCCCCAGCTGTACGATCCGCCGCCAGAAAGCGAAGGCAGCACTTTCACTCCCGCAGCATGAGCCAACGCAACAACATCGTCGATGTTTTTCACAAAGCCCAAAACACCATTGACATCAGGATTCACAAAAGCCACACACACGTGGGTTAAATTCGAATAATTGATTTGTTGAATGACATTCCAGCGGTAAGAAGGGATATAACCCACCACCTTAAAGGTTTTGGCTTCCGCACTCCACGCAACAAGGCAGAGCAGATACAATAGCAGTTTTTTCATCAGCAAAAGTTATTACAGTAGTTGTAGTGCATTGAATGTAGCAATTGTATTTCTTTTTCACAACAAGAAACTATATTTGCTGCATGTGGTTACACGCTCCAAATATCATGGCCAAACACGGCTTTTCAACACGAAATGGCGGAGTGTCTCCAGCACCTTATGATTCGCTGAATTTAGCCGGACAAGACGACGATCCGGCAAACATAGAAAAAAACAGAAGCATTGCCCTGTCGGCGTTGGGAATAAATCCCTTGCAAATCGCCAACCTTAAACAAATTCATGGTTGCGATGTGTTACGCGCTGCACCCGGCACTTTTGAAGGCGACGCATTGGTCACCAACGAAAAAGGAATTGCGCTTACGGTTGCCGCTGCCGATTGCTATCCCTTGCTTTTTCACGATCCGGTAAACCATGTGATTGGCGCTGCACACGCAGGATGGAAGGGCACCTATGCACGCATTGCCGAAAAAACAATTTTAAAAATGCTGTCCCTTGGAGCCGATCTGCAACACATCAAAATGGCGATAGGACAAGGTATCAGTCCACAAAAATTTGAAGTCAGCGAAGCACTCATTCAACAATTCAGAGCCGCAAATTTTCCCGAAACTTGTTTTTCGGGCCGACTGCTAAACTTAATAGAAGCCAACCGCAGCGTAGCTTTGCAATGCGGACTTGCGCCCAAAAACATTTGGGCCATGAACCGCTGCACCTACGAAAATGATTTTTTTTCGTACCGACGCGATGCCGGAAAAACAGGAAGAATGTGGGGCGTTATAATGCTGTAGTTTACATTTTCTTCCCAGCACAAAGTTCTTGAAAACCTGAGATCATTTTATTGATGCTCCATAATTAGGGCTACAGATTTATGTTGAGGGCGCTGTATCCTTCGAAGACCGAAACTTCGTTTCTCCTCTTCATCTCAAATCTCAGGAAGACAGCCTTTCTCAAAAAATCTTTGCGGAACATCGTTCGCATTTGTACGCCTGAGCTACTACGAAGGATCTAGAACCACTTCCGCGATAGCCCCGCGCAGCCCCCTCGTGCCTCCCCGCCTCGCGCGCGTCTGTGACGCGAGCGAAATTATCTTCGCAATTGTATTGCTTTTTACGATATAGCGCTATCGCCATCCATGCAAATCCGCACACGCCACAGACGCGCGCGAGAAGAGGTTTGAGGATGGATATCATGTGTTTTTATTTACGTCTGTCCCCTGTTTGTCCCCTTTATTCTGCGGCACACGGGACAGGTACCATTTATTTTTCAAAAAAAAAGGTAGCTGTCCCTCTAATTCCTCTAATTTATTGCTCGCTGATGTAGTTTATATCTCTTTTTTGGTTTTCTATGAATATAATGCAAATTCAGTTCTGTACCAATTGTAATCATTGAGTCTCCCCCAATATCAGCAAAAGGAGCTAATATACCAAAATCGAGCTGACATAATAAACCTGTATTAAAATACCATCCTTGTTTATTAAGTTTAGAGTTAACCAGAAAATTAGGTGGTGCTGCAAGAATGAATTTCATTCCACCATATGCTTCTACATTTAATCTCTTGTATTTCAAAACACGAAATTGTAGATTAAATCCGGTAAATAAAACTTTTAATGGAGGAGTGTAAATTAATTCAAACATTAAACGTGCATTTCTGAATTTCTCAGGATGTTTCTCCTCTTCCTCTGTCAATTCGTAATTTGACCATTTAAATCTAGGCGAGATATATCGCAAATTAATGCTAGAAGATGTTTTAAAAACATCGTTTGTGGTTTCCCCACATTCAATTGTCCATGGCTGTCTAGTAGTAGATTGGCAGAATAATGATAATGATAAATGGCACATCACTAATAAGAGGGTCAATTTCATGAATAGTAATGCAATATTTTGAAAGTTGTTTTATTTGTAAAAAATAGTTTGTCAGGATAACAGCCTTTTCGTGATTTTATTTTATTGGACTTTTCACACAATGCTCAATATGTCTACCGAGCGATTATTGGTCGCTTGATTGGGAGTGGGATTTGTCTGGTGAAAATAAACACCGGCCGTCCCCAAAAAAAACCCGTCCCAAAAAAATTTCCCAAAAAAAATTTCCCCCGCCTCGCCGAGGGTTCTTTTCCCTCGGCGATTTTTTGACTCCTGAAGCCTGTGGCTTCAATAAAAAAAAGAGTTCATTGCAATGATTAAAAAAATAAACGAGGCGCAGCCCATTACTGTTCGAAACCTTACGCATATCATGTCCAGTGCGTCCTTGCGAGAATTTTGTACTCCTAATTTCTGAAAATTGGATTCCCTTTTATTTATCAGGGGTTCAGGGAGAATTTAATCATTAAAGTAACCAGCGGGTAACAAAACCTGCAATAAACCTACCTAAAAAGACCTAGGATTTGCTTCTGTTATTGCTTGAAACTTCAAAATATCAAAGAATTACCGTTCTAATATAAGTAATTCGAATGATTTTTCAAAACAATCTCATTTTCAAATAGTTACAAACATAATGCTATTTGGCGGTAATTTGTATTTCCACTCTTCTATTGGCCTGCATTTCAAATTCATTAATTGCCACAATGAATAACTGTCTTGTATTTCCAAACCCCTGCGCACTGAGACGTGATTTCTCAATCTTCCCGTGTTTTATTAAATAAAACATTACAGCGTTGGCTCGGTCTTGAGATAGCACCTGTAACTCTGGAGTATTTTTTCCAGCTGCATTGACATGCCCGCTAATTAAAATTTTCACTGTTGGATTTTGTTGAAGAAATAGTATCAGAGTATCGAGTTCAGGGTAAGCTTCTTTTTTCATAACAGGAACCCCACCATAGAAATGTACTTTTTTTAGAATGTAAATTTGGTCGGTATCAAGCGTATTAGTGGAACTGAGTAAATTCCCTACAAACTTAAATTTATACATAGGACTCGTCTTTGCAGCTATGGGCTTCTTAATTTCTTTAACCTCCTGAAATACCCTGTCTTTATGGAGGTTTTGCTCTTTTAGACAAGATTCGCAAAAGCACCACCCGGAAAGCACATATTTTTTGAGGGAATCTCCGGTAGTAGGATTTCCCTGTGCAGAAAGTGCCAATGGTAATGCGACGGTACAAGCCAAAATCAATTTTCTAAAAGAAATTCTCATATAATTCTTTTAATGACTTTGTGGGTAAATGTTACATGAAAAGTAAATTAACAATGAAAAACATTCATATTCAACTTGTTACTGATTTGTCGGCCTTACAAATGGGTTCATGAACCCGACTTAATGAGTCGCAAATCCTCATATTTACCTTTGAAATGAGCCAAGAATAATTGAAAATGTGTTCCGTTAACATTACATTGTTATACTAAACAACCTTCTTATGATTGAACCTAGTTCCATTCCTGCTCGACTGACAAACAAATTTGCCAGCGAATGGTAACTAATAGTTTTGGTTGCGCGGATACAGCCAGAGGTTTTGTTACCATCGAACCTTTAAAATCCTTTTTTGTACCGAATTCATTTTCTCCAAATAATGATGGTCTGAATGATGTATTTAAACCTGTTGTTCCTTATTGTAAATCGATGGACTTAAAGATTTTTGATCGTTGGGGAAATTTAATTTACAACACTAATAATACAGAACATGGGTGGGACGGGAAATATAAAGGTGAAAATGCTCAAAGCGATGTGTACGTTTATAAAATCCTAATTGAATTTTTTGATGGTTCTTTCAAGGATGCGCATGGGCATATTACACTTGTGCGTTAGAAGAGCATGGAAATAAATGAAAAGAAATGTTTTGAGGGACGATGTGTTTGAAATCACCAATGCACTTATATTTCTTTGCAGCATGGAGGATTTCAGGAGTTTGCCGGATAAATATCCTTACACCAACGATATTCTAAAACTCAGGGATAAACTCAAGGCACTTTGCATTTCAACAGAAGGTGAAGAAGAATTTGTGCTTTATTTTGATTTTGATATGAAATATCAACTGTTGATACATCAATGTGAGTTATCTGTTTTTCCAAAGATTACTTTTAAGCAGTTACTTTCGATGCTTTAAATACATTGGAATTCAGGCGATTTGTACAGTTCTTAGAAATGATATTGGTCATGGCAAAACTATTTCCGATATACTAGAGGAAATAGATATGATTCAGGTATTTTCTGATATGAAGTATTTTCTCAGGGAATTAAAAAAGTAGTTACTTCGAATGCCGCCATTAAGACGCCAAACGCGCCAAAAGAATCAAAAAGCCCTTTATTAGGGCTTTTTGATGATTGATACAAAAGAGATTAGACCGCTCTCAATTTTGGTTGATCTTCTTCGGAAAGGTTAAAATCAATTCTTGGAAGAGCCTTCACCGCATCTTGTTTACGTTTGTCACGGACTTTAGCATAAATCTGCGTAGCCTTAATATTGCTATGCCCCAATAGTTTGGAAACTGTGTATAGGTCGCCATCGGCACTTTCCAGAACATTGGTTGCAAAGGAATGTCTTCCGGTATGAAAATGAAGTTTTTTAGGATCAATTCCGGCTGCCTTTGCCCATGTTTTCAGCTTACGGTGCATCCAGTTATAAACGGTTTTTCTACCATCTTCCTTTTCCTTTATCCTTGGAAATACATACAGGCTTTTTTCTTCGTCTATTGATGCCTTTTGTCTTTCTATTAAAATGTCAATGGCACTATCTGAAAGTGGAAGGTATTCGATGGTTTCCGTTTTCTCCTGCTCAAAATAGAGGTAATATTCTTTTTTGCCTTGAATATCCTTCATAATTATCTCATCCCAGCGCAAGGGATTAACGTCGCTCCAACGCAGTCCGGTAAAGCAAGAAAAGAAATAAGCTTGTTTGATCTGTTTGTCAATATTGACCGAAACGCTGGCTAACTTTTGAAGTTCCACGGTGGTATAGGCTTTCCTGAAAACATCCTGCATTTTAAGTTTTTGAGTTGCAGGTATATCGTGCCAAGGGTTCCTATTGATGATTTTCTTTCGTACAGCGTCATTAAGGCTACAGGAAATAGCTTCCATATATCGCACTGTGCTATTATTGCTGACCTTCTTTAATAAATGCTTTTGAAAAGTGCTGAGCCATTCGGAAGTAACCTTTATAAAAGGTAGAGGTTCCTTTCCCATGTACTTTTGAAGATTATTAAGTACACTATGGTACATACCATTACGATTACCTTCGGTGGTGTAGTTTTCAAAATACCGGATAAAACAAGCTAACTTTTTCTTTTTGTCCTGAAGGCCATTGTCCTCTACAATAAGTTCATGCTCTCTTTTAGTCCGGATTTCTTGTGCCAACCGTCTTTTTTCTTTGTCGTCTTGGTTTGGTCGGTTTTTGTTAATCTTAATGTCAAGGAATTCATACCAACGCGTTTTGTTGTGGTAAATATCCAGATACAAGGATACTTGTCCGTTACTCAATTGCTTTTCTCTTAATTTAATGCCCATAACTTAATGGTTTAAAAGGTTAATAATTAGCCCTTTTGTTGCAATATCCTAAGTGGAAATCACTTTTGAAGGGTTCATGAACTCTCTTGTAAGTCTTTGGGTATTTTGGGGTAACAAGCGGGTAACAAAAACTGCATAAATAGCCCTGAAAGGGCATAAGCAGACATAAATATAGATGCGTAAAACCCCTAGGGATTAAGGGGTTTTAAGGTTTATTACCGAAAAGCTACTTTAATGCAAATTTTTGTACTCAAAATTGAAGCAATCTCATTCCTAATGTGCTATTATTTTCTAGGAAAAACTATTGTACTGAGAAAAAAATGAGTGATTAAAATGCTTAAACAACGATGAGATTGCTTCAATTTTGAGTACAAAATTCTCGCAAGGACGTATTGGGCGTGAAGTTCATTGTGTTTCGAACACTTATGGGCGCAGCCTCTGAAATGTGAAAATCACCGAGGGAAAAGAACCCTCGGCGAGGCGGGGGAATTTAAGGACATTGAATTTTATATCTTACTGAAATAAGTAATAAAATCAACTTAGTAAAATTCACTGGTTCTGCTGCAACAAAGATAACGTCCACTTAAGTGCAGTTTTATCCGCTACACTTAGGCTTCTTGTAGACCAATCGGAGCGGGTGTAGAGTGGTAATGAAATTACCGCCCAAGCAACAACCGCAAACATCGCGGCTCTACCACAACAGTAAATAAAAATGCCTCTTGAATTTTTAATCCAAGAGGCAGCATTTATTCTGTAAAAATTTTACAATGCCTTGTGGGAACCATCGCAAAATCCTGGGTTAGCCGTTTGTTTGCAATTGCAGAGGTATGCAGTTTTAGTTTCTTCGGCAACAAAAAGTTTTGGACTCATGCCCGAGCCTTTGTGTGAACCATCGCAAAATGGTTGTTTGCTTGATTTTCCACAGGCACACCATGCATACGTTTTTCCTGCTTCAAGTTCAACGGGTAAAGGTGTTTTTCCGGCAATTGTTGGTTTTTCCATTTTGTGATTTTTAATTGTTCAATTAATTTTTAAGATATATTATTTGTCCCATATGATTAGAGAGGTGAAGTGTTCTGCTAATCATTACATTCAACTTATTACGCATAGGTTCTTTTGCAAAATCCTCTTCAGATACGGCAGTGTGTTTCGACAGCCATTCCTCAGTGCTGAATTTGTTAAAGTGAGCATTCAATTCATTTGTTGTTTTGTGATATGCAGCTCTTAACTCGGCAACAGAGGGAAATGTTTTTCCTGATTTATCGGGACTTTTAATAAAGATTTCGGTGTACTCAGGAAAAAATTTATCTCGCAATCCCAGCAGTCGCAACATGTCATCATTAACAGCGACAATGTGCCCTAAAAGGTAAGCGCCTGTATTTCTACCGGGAGCTGTTTCACTTAATAACTGAGCATCCGTTAATTTTTCAATTAATTCAGAAAAGCGTTTATTCTGACTTTCCCAGGCATTTAAATTCATTTTTATGATTCGTTCAGTTTGATGTGTGCTCATGTCTTTTAATTTTTCTAGAAAGGTAAACCATAAAGTCTAATTAATCTGAAAATTATAATGTTTTGCTAAGGGCACACGGGACGGCCGGTATTCAAAAAAAAAAAAACCGGCCGAGTAGGACAGCACCGAAACCCCTGTAAAAACAAAGGTTTCAGCGCATCCCCTCACAGAACCGTACGTGATACTCTCGCATCATACTGCTCATGTTGTACAATCATAACGACTTGAATAAAGTCCAGTGATAAAACATCGTGGGATAGCTACTTTTTATTTCGCGTATCCAC
>Ga0209596_1000882_pt1 | contig 26836 bp, 55 predicted proteins | sample M_130807_MF_Meta_FD_187314 | JGI IMG/M metagenome (GOLD analysis project Ga0209596, IMG submission 187314) | Freshwater microbial communities from Lake Montjoie, Canada to study carbon cycling - M_130807_MF_MetaG (SPAdes) (version 2) | ecosystem: Environmental > Aquatic > Freshwater > Lake... | reverse complement strand
TCATTTGGAAAATTAATTTTTAATTTCATCAAATATTCGTATATTTGTATTATGAATATTTTCTTTTTGGATTTTGATACAAATAAATGTGCGATATATCATTGTGATAAACACGTTGTTAAAATGGTCTTGGAAACAAGCCAAATTTTATGCGGTGTGCATTGGGTAGTAGGTAGTGAAGCACCTTATAAGTTATCACACAAAAATCACCCTTGCTCAATATGGACAAGAGAGTCATTATCTAACTATCTTTATTTATGTGATCTTGGATTGGAGTTATGTAAGGAATATACATATCGTTATGGTAAACGACATAAATCTCAAGATGTCATTGAATGGTGTTTGGTGAATAAACCAAATATAAATGATGTTGGGTTTACCAATCCACCAAAGGCAATGCCTGATGAATATAAGGTTGATGACGTAATTGAATCTTATAGAAATTATTATAGAGGCGCTAAGTCAGGGTTTGCAGTTTGGAAAAATAGAGAAGTTCCTGAATGGTTTTATGGTGAGGAAATATTTATAAGTGTATGAAAAATTTAATTATTGAAAAAATCGTAAAAAAGATTACAAAAAATATACTTTCTGAAGGATCTTTAGATAAACCAATCCTTGATATATCAAGAGAAGTTATAAGGTTATTTAAAAATGAAGAAAGTGATGAGTTCACATATGTTTTTTACAGAAGTGGAGAAGAAATTCAACTTTTAGTTGATGTTAATTTTGAAGTTGTGGAAAACTACAATGAACCATTTGAAGTTCGTGCTGAAGCGGCATACGATGAATTATATGTGACAATAATATATGATCCTGAGGAATTTCCTTCTTCAATGAACGACTTAGTTGCAGAAATTAAAGAGACGATCACACACGAACTAGAACACATCATTCAACAAAACTTTGAAGACACCTATATCAATCCTTTTGAAAGTGATTATGATGAAGATAAAAGGGGTGGTAAGTATAATTACTTTTTGAAAAAAATTGAAATTCCTGCTTTTGTTAAAGGGCTTATAAAAAGATCAAAAACAAAAAGGATAACATTAGATCAGGCGATGGATCAATGGTACAAAGAAAACCATAGAAACTTTGAAAACGAAAATGACTGGAAAGACGTTAAAAAAATATGGATGAATTGGGCAAAGGAAAACCTATCTAAACAAAAAGTTAAAAAGTTTAAATAATGGATCAAAACGTTTTAAAAACACTTGTTTATAGGTGCATGGCCGGATATTACCAAGAGGATGTTTATCCATACTTTAACGACATTGAAACATTTTTAAAATTTGTTATCAAAAACGATGGGTTCCACTACATTGAAGAGATATCATATGATAAACCTAATATTGTTTCAGACGGAGCACCTTTTGGATTTTGGGATGAGATGTTAAAATTGAAACCAAAAGAAAGTTTAAAAATAATTTCAAAGGTCTACTTTTATGACATTCAAAATGAGGGGGACGAATTTTTTTATGTATTTTATGACTACGAAAGTCTGGCAGGGTTTTTTCATAAAAGAGATGAAGATTTTGTTTATAGGATAATTAAAAATGAACCAGTGCCTGAATCATTAATTGAAGGTTTAATTGACTTAGATTATGTAGATATTATAGATAACTTATCTTTTGAGAATAAAATAATATTGGGGGATTACATTTTAAATAAAGTTGGAGAAGAAGAATTATTTTTAGATGAGTTTCAAACCGTAGTTTTTCAAGATATTTCATTTAAACAAAATAATCAAGATTCGTTTATTCTTACTGAAAAAAATATAATGCAGGTTATTGAAGATCCTGATTCATTAAAAATAATAATTGAAAAATATATTCCTGAACTAATTGATAAACTTAATGATATTGCAATAATTGCTACTAACAATATTTTATATGACGATAACTTTGCGTTTATTCTTGATAATTTAAGTGAAATTTTTGTTGGAGATATTTTTGAAGAAGGGGGGATGCTTAATTTAAAAATTAGTAACTTTAGATCATTACTATCAAATCCTGAATTAAGAAATGGTAGTACTGACTACACATTAGAAATACGGAGAACTTTTCCAAGTTATTATAGAAGTAAGTTTGGTGGTTTATATATTGAAGACTTACCGGATTTTGATTTTAAAATTTTAGACGAATTAAATGATATTTTTGAAAATCATTTAAATTAGTTTGATTGTTACAAGTAATATTATTAAATTTATAATAAAAAATGATATGTTTAGAAATTGGGTAAGATACAAATTAAAAAGGGTTAAAGTTTTTTTTATTAAGATAGAGAGGAGTCATAGTCTTTTTAAAACGGATGAACCTATCAGTGAATATGAAAAAACTTGTGCGTCTATTTGTAGAAGATTAATGAATGACAAATACTCTAAATTTTCAATTGCGCCTCTTTCAGATAAAAAATATATCGTTAATGAGAATCTTGGAATTTTTGTGGTACTGCAAGAGACAAATGTAGAGATAACAAACCACGTATATCATTATGAAGTTAAATTCAACCAAAGAACTGCAAAAAGAATCCATACTTTATTTGATAATAAGACAGAAAAAATTAGATTAGACTACGAGAGTCAAATCAAATCACAGATTAGTAACAGCCTTCAGGGCATATTAAAAAAAGTTTCAAAATGACAGAAAAAGAAATACAACTATTAGGATTCGTAAAAGAAGAAATGGTTGAATATGAAGGGGAATTGAATCCTAATTATTACTACGCTTTAGATATTGTTGATGGGATAACATTTATTACACCAAGTAATGATGACATTAAAAATAATGAATGGTATGTTGAATTTTTCAACACCGATCCGGCTATCAGATTTAACAAAATGGAAGAAGTACAAACATTGGTTAACAAATTAAATAAGTCTATTGTGAGATGAAAAGTAATTATGAAATAAAAAAATGGATCTCAAGTGTTATTAAATCATCTTTGACTTGGGAACAACTAACTACTTGTGAAAAATTGGTAAAAAACTTTAAACATCAGATGGTAAAAAATGGATATGATGAAATGTTAATGTTACCATACATAATTGATTTAGAAGTAAGGATTCAAAATAAAAGAAGAGATCTTGTTGAAAATCAAAATCTAATTATGTGCAACTAAATTAATGAGGTGGGTAATAACCATATTATTAATATTTAATTTAACTTCTTTTAACGCCCAACTTACAGATCAAGAAATACTTGAAACATTAACCGAAGTTGAATCTATTTTAAAGGTTCACGGAAAAACCATTTCTGACTATTACAGATTTGTTCCTGATGATTGTGAGTTTCCGATCACAACGAAATATGATATATTGGAATGTTATAGGTGGGGATATAATAGATTCAAACTTATATATCAAATTGGTAATTGGTACATTCAAATAACATTTAAAAAAGATTCTGTAGGGTATTTGATTGTGATGTGATTTTTCGTATATTTGTATTATTAAAAATATTATACTAAAGACAAAAAAAGATGAAATCGTTTATTTTAATTACATTATTTTTCTCATTTTATTTTATAACAGTAAAGGACATTTATGATGAAAAAATGTTTTTAACTGAAGATGTAAAAATACTTGAAAATGAGATAGGACAAAAAGATAGTATCATTTTGAAACTTCAATATCAAAATGAAAAACTGAAACAAAAGATCAGTAAAATGACGATCATTAAAAAACCTAAAAAACAAACAATAAAACCTATCATTAAAAAAGAAAACACTATTGAGGTGGCTAACCCAGTTGTGTCAGATACAAATAAAATTTTATGAAATGAAAAAAGAAGTTGAAAATACGGAATTTAAAGAAAGGTATGTGGGTAAAAAATTCAGATACAATTCAAAGTATGGAGGTACCGTTGAAAATATATTATGTGAAGACATAAGTGTTTGTGAAATAATTAACCATAAAAATGGGGATGTGGTTGTGGAATCAATTGAGGTTAATATCATATCTGATAAAAAAAATGTTTATAAACTAACAGAAGTAGAATTCTATGAAGACAATAATTAAATGGTTTGAAATAAACTGGGGGTGGGTATTTGTCAACGGGAGAAAACAAGCCGTGTGGGCTGAATACGTAAGAAAAAAATATGGAAATGAGAAAAGAAATTGAAGTAAGTTTAGGTGTCGGGATGAATATGTTTTTTCCTGAAACAATTAAAATTGTTATAGATGAAGGTAATAATGTAGAAGAAAACACCAAAGAGGATGGCAACGATTAGATGGAAAGGTTATGAATGGATAACTGAAGAAAGATGGGGTCAGGTACACCCTGAAAAATCACATTGGTGGTATGATGAAAGTTGCGTTTTGATTGACAATGAAAATAATCTTAATTTGATGACAAAACGAAACCCGAAGTATTTTCCTGGTTTAAATAAAACCGCAGTAGTAGGTGCTGGTTTAGTTTCTTGTACAGGAAAGTTTAATTTTGGGGTATTTAAAATTGTTGCAAAACTACCTGAAGGATCAAATTTATGGCCAGCATTTTGGATGTGGTCTTGGGACACTTGGCCACCTGAAATTGATGTACTTGAAGGGTATTCTGATTCAAAAGGATCTTATCTAAAACCAAGATTTTCAAACCCATTAGGTTTTTGGAATGCGCAAACAAATGTCCATTATCTTAACGGTAGCCAAAGTAAAATGCTTGGAGGAAAAACACATTATTTTGGGTTTAAAGATCCTTCTAAAAATTTTATGGAATATACCGTTAGTTGGAAAAAAGATAAAATAGAATTTTATTATGGTAATAGATTGGTTAGAACAATTGATGATAAAAAAATCTTAAAACAATTAAGCGATACAACTATGAATGTAATTATAAATAATGGGGTTACATCTGATGTTGATCTTTCTAACCCACCACATTCAAATTTTGTAATAAAGGATTTTACATATACACCATATTAAATAAAAAATGGACAAACAACAAATGAACGAATTTTTGGAGTCAATTGGTGGGCTTGAAAATGGATTTTATAAAGATAGACCTACAATTAAAAATGCCGACTATTTTGATATAAGTGAAGGTTGGTACCCATTGGTTAAGGACCTAGTTGATGATCTTATTAAACTTGGTTGGAATAAACAAGTTTGCCAAGTTAAAGAAAAGTTTGGGGGACTTAGGTTTTATATCAACGAGGGATCTGATGAAATATATAAAAGAATAACCATCGCAGAAAAAGTAAGTTATAAAACTTGTGAAAGGTGCGGAGAAAAAGGTGAATTAAGAAATGATATCGGTTGGTATTTAACTTTATGTGAAAACCACTATATTGAAAAAAAAGACAAACTATGAAAAAAGAAATCCCAATGTATGATCCCTACACCGGAGAATTAAATCCTTATTATGAAGGATTAACAGGACAACCAAATCCAATGAAAGAATCAAATTACGGAGGATTAGAAACGTATTACATTACAGAAGAAAAACTAAGTGATGGTAACGGTAGATTTTATCCAACGATGAGTGTATCTTTAGATGGTGATAGATCTTGGAATATAGAACATCTATTAAAAAAGTGGCATCCAGAGTATGGTGTTGATTATTGTGATAGTTATGAAATGGCGGAATCAGTAATTAAGAAAAACAAAGAATTTAGATCTGATTTATTTTTTGAGGTAGTTGTAGTTGAAACAATAAATCACGAAATACTATAAAATGAAAAAACTATTATTAATTTTACCTCTACTGTTTTCTTGTAAGACATCTAAAAAAGCGGATTGTGATGCTTACGGATCGAAAGACAAAATAGAACATACAACACATACTTCTAAATAAAATGAAAACAGAGGAGTTTAACAAAATTGTTGATGAGGTGTATAATCACTACTTGGAAACACACCAGTATGAACCATTTATTTTACAAGAAGAAATGGACCTATCAAAAGAAGATTTTATTAAAAAAGTAACCAACAATTATGGATTTGGTCAATTATTTGGAATATCTTTAAATGAAAGATTGTTGAGTTTTGAAGAACGATGGGATTTATCTGAAAAATATGGATATAGGAAAAAAGGTGGAGAAATACCAAGTGAAACTGAAACTTTCAATGGTGTAAATGAAAGGGAAGAATTTAATAGTATGATGAATGACCCTGTAATGGGCGCCAATTTACCAACCAAACTAATCACAATAACATACAACGATAAAACAATTGAAAGTTATGAATAAAGCCGATAAATATTATATCCAAAATCTATCAAATATTATGTCAGATGGATCTTGGGATGAAAATCCAAGACCAAAATATCCTGATGGAATATCAGCAAACTCAAAATTCATAACCGGTGTTTTTGAAGAATATGACATATCAAAAGAAGAGTTTCCGATCCCAACATTAAGAAATACCGCAATTAAAACCGGAATTAAAGAAATCTTATGGATATACCAAAAACAAACATCATCACTTGATGTTGCTCGTGAAATGGGTATTAACTGGTGGGATGAATGGAATATTGGTGATGATACAATCGGACAAAGGTATGGTGAAACAATCAAAAGATATGATTTGATGAATAAATTACTTGATGGATTAGTTAGTGATCCGTTTGGTAGAAGACATATCATCAATATGTATCAATACTCTGACTTACAAGAAACGACTGGATTACATCCTTGTGTTTATGAAACAATATGGTCAGTAAGAAGAAATAATGGTGAGTTAATCCTTGACATGACTTTAATTCAAAGATCGTCAGATTTTTTAATTGCCGGATTCATAAACAAAATACAATATCTTGCATTACAAATGATGGTTGCTGGGCATTGTGGTTATAAAGTAGGTAAGTTTTGTCATTTGGTTCAGAACCTTCACATATATGATAGACATTTTGATGCCGCTAACGAATTATTAAATAGAGAACCATTTGAAAATGGTTATCCGTATATTGAATTAATTGAGAATAAAAATTTTTATGATTATACTATTGAAGACTTCAAGATATATAATACGGAAAATATTAAAAAATTAAGTAATAAAATAGAATTAGCGATATAATATATGAGAACAAAAGTATATTCAGCATTCCCCGGTCGTTCATAACGAAAACGAGAACTATGATTATATGATTAAGTTTCGTGAGATTATTAATGATTTAAAGAAATAATATATGAATGAATATGAAGAAAATTATACATCACTAAGAGATTTAAATGAAGGTGATGAATTTATTGATAAAGGCAACTCTGTTGGCGTGTATTTAAAGTCACTTGGTGATGATAGACATTTGTTGAAATCAATGAGAACAGGTGATGAATATGAAGTACCTCACGGTAGATTTCCAGTATTTAAAAAAATATAAAAATGGAAAATAATATGAAAACAGAACAACTAATTAGAGAAAAGTATGATGAAATGTTAGAACATACTAAATTGTTAATGGATAAAGTCCGTAACCCTGACAAATATGAGGATGTTAATGTTGATAACATACAAGAACATATTAATAATGAAAATGGACAACACTCAATGAATGCGTTAGTAGAATGGGTTTTGGATATTAAAAACTAAAGAAATTAAATTATGGAAAACTTATTAAAAAGGCTTGAATATAAGATATTTAAGGAATACGAAAAAAGAGTTAATATTGTAACCGATTATGTATGGGATTACAAAAATTATCAAACTAAAGGTATTACTCAAATTGAACATAATGAAACACTGAATAAGTTTGTTTTATATTATATGAAGGAATTTAACTTAGATGTAATTATTACGTCTGGGGAAATTTGTACAATATTTGAAAATTTTGATAATTTTTATATTATTGGTGAAAACGATGTATATAATTATCAAAGATACAAATCTGATATTAATAAAGATTTTGAGCCCTTTTTTTTAATAAGAGAAGATGGAAATAATATTGGAGTTGTAATAAAAACCGAAATCAGAATTGAACCGAATAATATTATACTAACTAATACTAATGGTTCGAATTATAAAATAATTGATATTTGGTCATTACCAAGTATCAAATTAAATGAATGTTTTAAAAATAAAAAATATGGAGAATAATATAAAAAAAATAATTGAATATGGAAATAGTGTTCACCAAAAACATGAACAAATCAGACAAGAAATGTTAGCTGATGATTCTCTTTTGCCAAAAGAACTAAGAGATGGGTTAATCAAACTTAAAGAAGAGTTTGACCAACAAAAAAATGCTGATGATAAATACATTGAAGATAATAAAGATAGAAAAATAATTGGTTACGATGAAAGATACATGCCAATTTATGAATCTTAATTTAAAAATAAAATGGATAGTCAAGAAGGTTGTTCTAAAGTTAAACTTGGTTCAGGACAATACTTAACTGATGTGATTGATTAAAAATATGGATAAAAAATTACAAACACAACTTGGAATTGGATTTGTCAATAGTAAAACAAAAAAATAGTATTTATACTAAATCTTTACTTTAAAACCATTTTTCATTAAAAATCATTTTTCTTATTTTAATTTTGTGACTATTTTTGTATAAATAAAACAATAAAAAATAAAATACTAATAAAATGACACCAAAAGAAAAAGCAAGAGAATTATTTGATAAAATGTGCTATTGGCACATGGTAGACGGAGGAAGCAATCAGCATGAAGCAAAACAATGCGCCTTAATTGCGGTTGATGAGATAATAGACACTCCAAATCCAATGCCAAATTATTGGCAAGAAGTAAAACAAGAATTAGAAACCCTTAAATCAGAGTAAGATGGAATTAACATTAGAAAATGCCCTCTGCATTATTAAAATGGGATGGCGTACAAAAGAAGAAAAAGAATTATTTGATATTGCTTATGATGTTGTAAATAAAAAAACTAAAATACTACATTTAGAATACCAGAAAAATCAAATTGAAAATAAATTAGAAACCCTTAAATCAGAGTAAGATGACAGAGATAAACCTAAAACTACCTATTAAAATTTCTAAAACAGAAAATAATGGGTATGTAATTACTGACGCACAAGATTCAGAATATTTCTTTTTTGAGAATAAAAAAACTGGATTCCTTGTTTATGACGGTTGTTGTGTGAATGTAGAAAATAAAGACATAGTGTTAAATCAAATAAAATCAGAGTAAGATGAAAAACAAAAATAGAAATTAGAGAAAAGTATGAAGAGATGTTAAAACATACTGATTTATTAATGGATAAAGTTAGAAATCCTGAAAAGTATGATGATGTTGATGTGAGAAATATCCACAAACACATCCAAATTGAAAACGAACAACATCAAATGAACTCATTAATGAAGTGGGTTTTAAAAAATAATTAAGATTGAAACATGAAAGGAAAATATCTTATAACAACAGATAGATGGTTTACAGCACCAGATGGTAAAACATACAACACTGCTTGGGGTGAAATAAAAGTTTTGGAAGATTCAATATTAGGTGTCAAAACAAATAGAAACTCAACAAACTGGTACGTACAAATTGGAGGTAACGATCGTGAGATTATTGTTGCGGGTTGTCAAATACATTACGCTGTTAAATGTGAAAATGAACCAAATACTGATGACGTTGAGGATTGGAATTCCGATGGTGGGTCATATTATTTATACACCAGACCAACTAAAATTTATATCGCACAATAAAATATTATGAAAACAATGGGAAAAGAAATTACAAAAAAAGAAATCCAAGAAATTGAAAGATTGACTGGAGGGAAGATCGGAACACATACGTTTGGTCCAAACAACGAACATACATTAGAAAATTCATTTTTATCTCCCAATGGAACATACATTGGAAGTATGGATGAAGCTCGTTGGTATGTAAAAAACAAAATGATGATTGATGAACAATATCCACACGGAGTTGCTGGTGTTATTACTCCAGAAACATATGGAACTGAAAATCCCGTGATTGAAGGAATGTATGGGTATACTCACAGGGGTGGAAATATGTTTAGAATTGGTGATAGATTATTTGATGAAAAATACAAACCTGTTAAAGAAGATTACCCAGAAGAAGATTGGAATAAATACGAAAAAGAATTCCAAGATCTTTACGATGGTGAAGATGAATTAGGTAAAAAATGGATGGATGCTGACGGTATTTCATATGTTATACCATTTAAGCTTAGAGGTTCAAAAATCATTGAGACAATGGAAGAAGCTTTTGACGCCGCTAAAAATATGTCAAATTATTTAAGTTAAAAATTATGAAAATAAGTGATTTCATAGAAACGGATCCACAAGAAATAGAAGGGTCTGAAATTGTAATTAATGAACCATCTATGTTTGAAACCTACAAACAACCTAAATCAGTTGGTGGATATAGAATAGGAAAAGAACTTACAGGATCAATACAATTCAACCTTACTTATAAACCAAACTTCATACACAGATTTTTTATGAAAATATGTTTGGGTTGGTATTGGTTTGATCAAAAATAATTATTATAATTAAATTATGAAAAAGATATTATTACCCCTATTTGGACTTTTAATTATGTCCTCTTGTATTACAAGAAAAAATTTATTGACAAAAAACGAAATAAAAAATTGGAAAGTTGTTAATGATACGCTTATGTATAACAACACACCTACTGCGGTTTTCACTCATTATGAAATAGAATTATATAGAGGAAAAGTGGTTAGAGAGTTATGTCTTGAACAATTAAACGATACTGTTACAACAATTGACAACATCATTTATTATGTTCATACACTTCATCATAATGATAAAGTTCAAGTAATATCAACGTATAAAAGATAAAAATGAGTATTATGAAAAAACTTATTTTAACATTAGGGTTGTTGTTTAGTACTTTTTTAACAATAGCACAGATTGGTGTAATCACACTCAAAAAAAATGAATCAGTACCACTTAATATGTGGTATACTATACACGAAAAGGATAGGGAGGACAATCTATATATAACTTTTGAAAATGAGGATTTAGCGGTATATACTCTTAAAAATCTATTGGGTCAATTTGATATGGAAATTGAGTTACCAAATGATAAAGATGTTGATGGTGACCCTTACTGGACGGTAGAACAAGAAAATGGTTATATAAGTGACATTTACTATATCAAAGAAAAGAACTATCCATTATACACAATAACAATCGTCTCAGCTTGGGGTGGTGAATAAAAATTTACAATAAAATATATGAATTACGGAAAGGAATTTAGAAGTTTTGCAAAAAGTGAAGGAATATCTTCATTATCGTTGGATCGGTTTGAAAATGGATTAACACCATACATTTTGGAAGAAAGAGAATTAAGAGCAACCCAGATGGATATTTTCTCAAGGTTGATTTTAGATAGAATTGTGTGGGTGTCAGGAGGTGTTGATCAACATATGTCAGATATTATTCAAGCACAATTATTGTTTTTGGATTCGGTAGATAAGAAAAAAGATATTACGCTTTATATTAATAGTCCTGGTGGATCTGTATTGTGTGGGTTAGGTATTGTTGACTTAATGAACTACGTGACTCCTGATATTGCAACAACTAATGTGGGTATGTGTGCATCAATGGGATCTGTGTTACTTTCTTCAGGGACAAAAGGTAAAAGATCTTCTTTAATTTATTCTAAAGTTATGACTCACCAAGTTAGTCATGGAACGCAAGGTAATATTCAAGACACAAGAATTAATCAAATGGAGGCTGAAAAATATAATTACATTTTATTTAAAATGTTGGCTGAAAACTGTGGTAAAACATTTGATGAGGTATTGGAATTCTCAAGAAGAGATAGATGGTACAATTCGGATGAAGCGTTACAGTTTGGCTTAATAGATGAGGTAATTGGGGTTGATAAAAATAAATCAATTACCAATATGTTAGACGGATTTGAAGATTATTATAATAAAGAAGTAAGAATATAAATTATGGGATATCAAATACCACCACCACAACCAAATGAAACATATGAATCGTTTATAAAACGTTTAAATAATCACGATGAATATGTTAAAGAAAAAAATATATGGTTTAAATTATTTAGTAAAAAAAAGAAAAAATGAAAAAACTAACTACAATTTTATTTTTATTAACAACTTTGTTTGTTAATTCACAATCTTTAAAACATTTAGATTACGTAAGTGCCGCTAACCTGTATGTTTCAACAAATAAAAAACAGGTATTGACTAGATATGAAACAAGTCCTAACCCATCTTTTATTTTATTCTATGGTAATGGAGATGTGTCAAATTTAGAAAACTATGATTTTGTTGTTTTTAATACAAAAGATGAACTATTAGGTTTTTTAAATATGGTTGAAAGATCTATTTTAAAAAGTAAGGTTATCATCCATCATATGGAAAAAGAAAAAATTAAAATCAAGGGTGTAACAAGTCATACTGCCGAACTTAATCTGAATAAGTATGATTTTTATTTAAATGATGCAAGTATTAAAGAAATTAGAAAACAATTAGAATGAAACAAGAAATTTTTGTTAGATTTGCAAATGAGGGAATATATTATAATAAAATAAGTGTAGACCCAAAAAATATCAAAGAACCAAGAATATTTCAAACTGAAGTTTTTTGCAAAATAGATGGTGAAACCGTTGCAATTAAAAGAGAAGAATGGGACAGAATAAACTCTATGACAGAACAGACGACAGATTCAAACACTTGATTGGAAAAAAAGTTAAGTGTTTGAATAAAGACGGAAAAAAAGTTGTTGGAATACTTGATTTTGCGGGTATAAACGACAATCTACATAATCAGTTTCAAGTGACCATTGGAAGAATGCCAATATGGCCTGTGGACCCAAAAACAATAAAGTTATATGAAGACTAGATATCACGCAAATTTTTATACAAATCGTCTTGTAACCGAGTGGTTAAAAAACGGAAAGATTATAATTGGTTGTGATCTTGATGATACGATCATTCCTTACAACGATGAAATAAAAGACAATTGTCAAAAAATGGTTGATCTCATTTTGGAATGTCAAGAAGAAGGTATTATATTTTTAATAAACACTGCGAGATCTGAGAGACAACTTGAAAATGCAAAAAAACAAGTTGAAGATCTTGGTATTGTGGTTCACGGAGTCAATCAAATGCATCCTGAATGGGATAAACCATATGGGGTTAATGGTAAGTTATATGCAAACATTTTTTTAGATGATCGGGGAGGATTTTGGGATGCGTATTGGACATTAACAAATGCGTTAACTATTGTTAAGCATGAAAGGAAAAATAAATAGTTATGACTGATTTTGAAATAGAAAAATACGGAGAAATTCAATACCTCAAGGGTAGATTGGATGAATTACACAAAGCGTATCCTACCATAACAAATATGGAAAGAAGTAGAAAACTGGATGGTAGAATATCTAAATATTATAAAAAACTAAAAGATCTTGATGAAGTTGCATACCATTTATATATGGTTGAACAACAAAATAGATTACATTCTAAAGAAAGATCCAAAAAAGATATTAAACAACTTTTAGAAGAAATTATAAATACTGAAGATATTTCGGATAAAGAGTTAATGGATAAAATAACAAAAAAGATTGATTCTTTATGAAAACAAGGATTCACGTAAATCAACACCACGTAAGATCTAATAAAACAAAAGGAACTGACCTACCTGTTATTACTATTAAACAAGGAAGAAAAAACACATATTGTAATGAAGTTGAAATACTGGGACCGAGTAAGGTGATATATGGTGGTCATGGTTGTGATGCAAAACCATTGCTTAGTTGTGGTGCTAGAGTTGTTATTGAAACTGAAGGTGAAATTAAAATTATAAATTAAAGAAATGGAATTAATTACAACATATCCTGTTAAAAAATCGGATCTTGGGTTTCACGGAAATCTATTTGGGGGTAAGTTATTATCTATTTTAGATTCTGCTGCCGTGGCATATGCAATGCAGTTATGTGATACTCCAAGAATGGTAACAGTATCAATTGATAAATGCATATTTGAAAAACCAACAAAAGAAGGTCAAGTATTAAAAATTTTTGGATACCCATCTGGAATTGGTAATACTTCTGTAACATTATATATGGAGGCAAGATCACATAATGTTAGGACGGGAAAACAAAATGTTGTGTTAAAAACACACACCAAATTTGTCTATATTGATGAGGATGGAAACCCAATACCATTAAAAGATAAGTCAGTTAGGAGAATAACAGAAAAATTAGAAATCATAAAAACAGATGAAAAAAATTAGTGTAGATTTTGACGGAACAATATCAAGACATTTCAACGGAACATCAAATCCGTTTGAAAATGATGTTCAAAATATGGTTAAAGTTTTGATCAATGAAGGTTATGATATTCATATTATTACAAGACGTTATTCAAATCCAATGTTAAGAGAAAATAGAATTGTTTATGAAATTGCAAACAATTTAGGAGTTAATCTTGAAAACATCCATTTCACAAACAGAGCTTGGAAATGGGAAAAGATAAATGAATTGGGTATTGAATATCATATGGATGATGATAAAACTGACATCTATTATATTGAACAAAAATGCCCAAATACTATCGGACATCATTTATCAAAAGAGGGTGCAAATGGATTTTATGAAATAATAAAAAAAGAACATAAGATATGAAAAAGTTAATTTTATTTTTAATGCTGAGCTTATCGGGTTTGTGTAAAGCTCAAATAGCACCACCAAAACAAAAGATCATTTTAAATTTACCCTCAAGTTATACACCAACATTAAAGGTTGGGACTGGTATGATGATAGGAGGCGCTGCAATATTTGTTGCAGGAGTACTAACACCTCCAATTATGGTTGGTGGATCAACAACACAAAAACAACCATTTTATAAACAAGGAGCAAGAGCGCTTGCCATGGTGTCGGGATCTGTGGTTTTTACAATTGGGGTTGGAAAAACTATAGCTGATTATTAATTTGTAAAATCCAAAAACTTTTCATATCTTTGTCGTATGAAAAATGAAAAATTAAACATATTTGAAAAAATATCACTTTGGTGGAGATTTGAAGCAAAATACTATCACAAGGATTTTGCTCGTGGAGTAAAAAATCTATGGAGATGGTTTCCTACCATTTGGAAAGATCGTGACTATGATGGTCATTACATCTTTGAAGTGATCCGTGTTAAATTGGAACACCAAGCAAAATATATTGGAGGTCGTGATAGACACACAACAGCAAAAAGAGATGCTGAAAAGATGAGATTGGTTTCAAAACTCATCAAGTTACAACAAGACGACTTTTATGGTATGGAGTATATGGATTACCACAATACCAAATACGACTTTGTTCCAACAGATGAAACTGAAAAGTGGTATAGAATGGAAGACACTTTGATTTCTGAAAACTTTGATGATTACTTTAAAAAGTATCCTCGTCAGTACAAAAAAGTATTGTCAGGAGAAATCAACAGATATGGTAGAGAAGTTGATGAAATTGACAAACAAAGAATTGCAATGGAAATTGCTCATGAAAACCAAGATCGTTGCAGAAAACTTATTTTTAAAATAATGGAATCTGAAATTGAAAGATGGTGGGATTAAAAATAATTTAATATATTTGTATTATGAAATATAAACTGACTTTAATATCTGACACACATAACAAACACAATCGCATAACTCAGGATCTTCCTGGTGGAGATATAATACTCCACTGTGGAGATATCTCTTCTATGGGTTATGAGCATGAAATTGAAGGATTCGCACATTGGTTTAATAAACTTGACAATTACGATCACAAAATCTTCATTGCTGGAAATCACGATTGGGGTTTTCAAAACAACGCTGAAAAAATCAAAGGATTACTTACAGGATATAAAGATATTGACTATATTCAAGATGAACTTATGGGGATCCAAGATGGTGATAACCCTGAGATAAAAATTTGGGGAAGTCCTTGGCAACCGGAGTTTTATGATTGGGCATTTAATCTTCCTCGCAATGGTGAAGAATTAAAGGCAAAGTGGGATATGATACCTGAAGGTATTGATATTCTTATAACTCACGGACCTAGTTGGGGAATCAATGATGATGTTGAAGGACGACGAGGTACTCATCTTGGTTGTGAATTATTAGCTGAAAGAATTAAAGAGATCAAACCAAAAATCTTTGTTTCTGGTCATATTCATTCAGGGCACGGATACTACTTTGATGGTAATACTCATTACTTCAACGCTGCAGTTCTTAACGAACAATATCTTTATGGGCATACGCCTTGGAGTTTTGAGTGGGATCCAATTACAAATGAGATATTATGGTAAAAATGAATAAAGATCAAAAAATAAAAAACTTGATTTTTGGTATGTTTGATACAATGATACAAGGTGCTGATAAATACATTTCTGAATCATCAACTTGGTTAATATTCACAGAAGAGAGAAGATGGGTTTTAGAATTTACAAAAGAAAAAATTCTTTGGTTTAATTACAACACCTTCCAAAGTGAATTAAATTTACTTAGTATAGATTGTGTTGAGTCAAAAGACATTATTAAAAAATGGTTTGAATCAAGATTTTTGGGTATTGAGGTTGAGAATACCATTCAAAATGGTGTGAAAAATAGTCAGTCGTATGGTGGTGAATCTTTGAAATTGGTTGAAGATACCATTCAAAATGGGGTGAAACACACCATTCAAGGAACAAATTGTGTAAACACAGATGTTGAAGATACCATTCAAAATGGGGTGAAACACACCCTGAGTCATTTTGGGTCATTTCCACCCCCAAGTAAAAATAATATTCAAAACGTTATACAAAATGGTGTTAAAAATACATTTTCGGGCGCTGGAGACAATTATTATGAAGTAGATGACACCATTCAAAATGGGGTAAAAGAAAGTTATCCGCATTATTTTGAGGGTGATATAAATGTTAAAGACACAATTAAAAATGGGGTTAAAGTTATGATGTCAGGTAGTGAATGGTATCATCAAGATGAAGTTAATACTTTAATAGAAAAGGGTGTTAAAATCTATTAAACCAAGTATTATTTTCAAATAAAGCCCAACTATAATTAGATAATGTTGATTGATAAAAAGACATTTCTTCTTCAGAATTAGTCGAGTCAAAGTGTAATAAAAACATATGATGAGAGTCAACGTGTGTTTGATACTTTGTGTTAATAACATTTACACTACTATCTTCTAAAGTATCACCATAAGAAATTATTTTATCAAAGTATAAATCTTGTAAAAGTATTTGTTGCCAAGGTTCTAATGAAAATCCAACAAATCTAATTTTATTATTTGGTATGTTATGTATTGGCCAAAGACCTGTTGTGATTTTTTTTATTGATTCAAAATAAGGAAATAACCCATCATTATCTTTTCGATTATTGTTATAATATTCTAAAAATTGACCAATGGACCTTCCATGTGACTCCATTAAAACATTAGATAATTCTAATCTATGACCAAATGGTTTACGGTTACCGTCTTCATTTAAAAACTCCCTATACTCAATAAATATTCTTGGAATAATTAGTAATCTGGTTTTTAAACACAACTCATTTACTATAAACATATCATTACTGACAGTAAAAAAATTATCTTCTATTATCCCCGTAAAGTCAATTTCAATACTTCTTCTCCAACATCTTCCTAAAAAACAAATCATACCTTCGCGATGTTTGTGAACATTATAGGACCTAAACACACCATGCTGTGAAACAAATTTGGATCCTGTCAAAATAACACCCACATCAGGAAATCTATTAAACATTTTTTCACAAAGTTCTAAATAACCAGGGTAAACTAAATCATCAGAGTCTATGTGAAAAACAAATTCACCTTCTGCAAATTCAGATGGGTTTCTCATAAATTGCATCTTATGGGTTTGATTAATATATCTAACTCTATCATCTTTTTGTGAAAGTAAAATAAGATAATCTTTTACTTCAGTATTTTCAGAGAAGTCATCGGTAACAACCCATTCCCAATCAACATTTTGATTTAAAATTGTCCCGTAGAGTGAATCCACATTAGATATTTCATCGTTAAAAAATGATGTACAGATTGAGAATTTTTTCATAAACTAATTATAATTAATTTGGTTATGTCTAACTTAATAAAACTTGTCATAATAAATATTTTTTGATATATTTGTATCCAACACTAATTGTATCAGTAATAAAAATATATGAATAGTTTAAAAAATACAGTAATAGACGAAAAGATTTTATATCTTGTTAGGGGAATCCCTGGTAGCGGTAAATCAACATTTGCAAAACAACTCACATCAAACGTGTTTGAAGCTGACCATTATTTTATTGATAATGAAGGTAATTACAATTTTGACCCATCTAAAATTAAAGACGCACATAAAGATTGTCAAGATAATGTAAGATATGCTATGGAGTCAAGTATTTCAAAAATTGCAGTATCAAATACATCAACACAAGAATGGGAACTACAACCATACTTTGAATTGGCTGAAAAATATGGATATACTGTGTTCAGTGTTGTTGTTGAAAACCGTCATGGTGGTATAAACCAACACGGTGTACCTGAAGATAAGATCCAAATGATGAAAGATCGTTTTGCGATTACCCTTTAACAAGATATTTTTTAAAGTCAGTTGAAGATGGTTTTTCGTTTTTAAAATAATAAGTTTCAGTTATATTATTGTATTTTATTATTTTATAATAACCATCTGGAACAGTTGCTCCTGAAGATAAAACTTTGGACGACTTACTGAACTCACAAATAATTTCAACAGAAACTATTTTATATTTTAAAGCTAACAATCTTTCGTGTTCCTCTAAAAGTTTCCAAGTGGTCCTATTAAGATCTTGGTGTTGTAGTGTACAGTTTATGTATGTGAATGTTTTTTTAATTAGATCTCTACTACAATTAAAATCTGCGGCAGGGGCCATATGTCCCTTATCCCAAACATTATTATTATAGTCATTTTTGTCTGAAGTAATAATTGAATCACAAGTATAAAAATCAAGACCTTTTCTTGATGCAGTACCTGATGGGCATTGAACCATATATTTGGCAGATAATGGTTGTTGTAATTTTTCTGAATAAACAATTTTAAAAATGTCTGTGTTTACAATAACACTATCTCTTAATACTTTTTGAGATAATAAAATAAAGGGGAAAATAAAAAATAAGGATAATAAAAACTTTTTCATATTAATAAATATTATTACATTTGTATTATGAGTTTTAAAAAATTATTGACAACAGGAAAAGTGTGGATTACAAGTGATACACATTTTGGTCACAAAAACATTGTGAGAGGAACTACAAATTGGAGAACACAAGATGGTGAAGTACCGGTTGATTCCACTCGCGACTTTCAAACAATTGATCAAATGAACAATCGCCTTGTTGATGGTATAAATAATGTTGTTGGTCAGGATGATACACTTATTATGCTTGGTGATGTTTCATTTGGGGGATTTGACAATATTGGAATTTTTCTTGAAAGGTTAGTTTGTCATAATATTCATCTAATACTTGGAAATCATGATACGCATATAGAAAACAATCGTGATTATGTTCAAGGAAGGTTTTTGAGTGTTCAACACTATCTTGAAGTAAATATTGAAGGACAGGATTTTGTGTTATGTCATTATCCATTTCAAAGTTGGCATGGGTTAGCAAAAGGAGTTATCCATCTTCATGGGCATGTACATCTACCCGATCATAAAAAATTTGGTAATGGAAAGAAAATGGATGTCGGTGTTGATGGAAACGGGTTGGATCCATATGATATTTCAGACATTATTAAAATGATGGATAAAAGACCTATTTTATCTGATATGGAAGATGATCATCACTTGGATGATTTGGTTGGTGTTGTGGGTTAAACCATAACACCAATATATTTATATGTATGACAAAAATTATTATAACAGAATCGCAATTTAATAACCTTACCAGATCTTTAGTTAGTGAAGCGGTAGGGGTTCCTGAATATATATTAGAATCAGGGGAAAAACTTTATCAATCGGTTTCAAAAGTTTTAAAAAACATAAATGATAAAGAGACTAACTATGAATTTGATATTGATGATGTTGAATTGCCTATTTCTGATATAATTGTTGACAACATTAATTTATCAATCGTTGTTGAAGAAATTGATGGTTATAATGGTCCTGTACTTATTGGTGCTATGGGATCTGGAGAAAGACATCATTTTGATGAAGGATTAATGATGCAGGTAAATGAAAAAACAAAAACACTTATTTTAAGTATTACTTATTTGGCTTCACCAGAATGGGAACCTGAAGATCTTTATGATGTATTCACAAAAGATAAAATACATACAACTTCAGTATTATCTCACGAATTAATGCATAAATTTTCACACTTTAAAAAACCATATGAATTAATGGGTGGAACATCAGATTATGGAGCTTATAGTTCAGGTAGTATGCAATTTGGAATTTCAGTAATTAATGATTTCATGAAATATAGCTATTATATACAAATAGCTGAAAATCTTGTAAGACCAACCGAATTGGCATCAAGAATGGTTCAAAAAGGAATAACAAAAGATCAATTCTATGATTTTTTCAATAGTGATGAAATTATTGTTGAGTTGAAAAATATAAAAAATTTCACTTATGAATATTTAATAGAATCATTAAATGATCAAATGGATCAAATAGATGACCTTTTAATGCATCTTGATATAGACATAACGGATATGTCTGACGATGAAAAAATAAAAGAAACATTAAGATTGGTTTATGTTAATTTAGCTAGTACGAAAGTAGAGATATTTGATAGAATGTTCTACACCACACAAGAAAAAATATTTAGAGAACTTGGACCACTGGCGGGTCTTTTTGGTAGAGGTATGGAACCATCAGAAGAGAAGGAAAATGTTAGAAACAATTACATAAACTACGTTATTAAATATCAAAATAGAGAAATAGACTTTTTTAAAGATGAATGTGATAGGTTCAATTACGTATCGACAAAGCTTATAAAAAGGTTATCCAAAATCTATTCACTATTAAGTGAGTCAAAAATACAAGAAGAAGAAAACTGTATCATTAATTGGGATTTGTACCATGAAATGATGGAAAAAAAGTATGGTAAAAGAAAAATTGAAACTAATTACAAGTATCCATTTAAAAAATAATTTGTGGAAGTAGTTAGTTAACCGTTTATTTTATATAAATAGAACCAATAATCAATCTAATATGGTAAATTCTGTTGTTTAACTTATTTTAATGTATCCGTAATATATTATTTGAGATGCTCCACTGTTATTGGTTATACCAAACGTAAAAGTATTTGAATTCGACACCGCTGGTGATGTTGTGATAATACCTCCCGCAGTTCCAACTATCTGATTTGGTATTGATGTTAAAACCAAAGCATTTCCCGCAAGATAATACCAACCATACTGCACACCTATAGCAGGTACGTTTGAGTTTGATAGTGTTACTGTTGCATTCCAATTAACAATACCATTTGGGATATTTCCATTTACCCACATAACATATGATTGACCCGCAGTAACTGTAAAACTAACAGTATTTGTACCCGCAGATAAAGTCCAACTTCCAGTGGTAGGAGAAATCCCACTAATACCTGATGTTCCCGAAGTTCCGTTAATACCACTTATTCCGCTTGTACCGGAAGTTCCACTTATCCCTGATGTACCTGATATTCCGCTAGTACCCGAAGAACCACTAGTACCATTTTTTCCGCTAGTACCTGATGTGCCACTTAACCCACTTGTGCCCGAAGAACCACTAATACCGGTTAAATTAGAACCATCACCATAAAACGTAACTCCACTAATTGTTGTTGCAGAAATTGTATCTGAATTAATTGTTGTTGAATTTATTTCAGATATTGTTTGTCCTGATAAGTTATTTACTATGTATTTTGTTGACATCTTCTTTATTTTATAAATATTTTACTTTTGAAAATATTTTGATATACGTTGACTTAATCTTACTCTTGGGTCATTTTTATCTCTATTTAAAATTTCATAAGGTAATAAGAATCCAAAACTTAAAAACACTCTTCTTGAGTTAAACTCCTCTGTCCAATGTTTGTATAAAGAAGCCTCAAAACAGTATAGGTCTTTTTGTTCGATTACAGGTGATGAACCGTCTATAAAAATTTTGTAATCTTCTGATAACACACTAATGTTACATTTGTAGTTTATGTAACCATCAATTGATGCATCATAATGAGGTCGTATCTTACCCCCCTTGTTCATATCAACCGCTTGGATAAAGATGTTATCAAGGGGAAGGTTATTTTCTTCAGATATCCTTTTAAAAATAGTTTTGATAATTTGGGGAACCTCTTGTTGTAAAACTTTAGAAACTGATTGAAAATTTGTAATGTAGTTTGTAAGTTCGGTATTTGAGATGTCTATAATACAAGATTTTCCCTTCAGTGTTTTTGAGATTTCACTTAAGTGGTAATTAGGGTCTCCGTCTTCTGGATTTAACGAATCAACCCAATCAACAATTAGTTTAACCTCATCATCACTGATGAAATTTTTTACTATTTTATAATTTTTAGATTCCATTTATTAAGAAATTCTTTTGGGCCAATTTCTAATTCCATAATAGATAAGTTTTTCTTATCGTAAATAGAATTCATTTTTTCCTCAGATCCCGCCATTGTGCAAAACCAATGAGTTGCAGGTTCTTCTCCTGTTGATGAACAAGGTATTTTCATCACATTTTTATTTACCCAAGCTTCTCTAACTTGTTCTACCTTATCGTTTTCTGTTAAAATATTTATTCTCATGTTATTTATTTTTTTAGTAAATTAAGTAGTTCTTGTTTTTCTTCTTTAGTGATTGATTTGTATTTTCTCATATCAACAATTACTTTTAATTGTTCAGGAAGAAAAACACCATCTAATGCGGTTTTAGCCGCCTCACATTCTCTATGAGTCATTTCAAATGCGTCTTTAACATTATCAACCCAAGTTTCAGTTTCAACCGATTTAAGGTATTTGTTATCTGTTGTTCTTTGTATTAACTTTATCATATTGTTATTTTTTTATATAATATTATATTTAATCAATTAAAAAAATTGAATGTTAACCCTTCAAAGTCGTGATAAGTGTCACCTTGACCTGGGTCTGAATACATTCTAATACCACTTACTGAGGTAATGTTTGTAAATGTTACGTCAATATTACCTGGAAAGTACAAGTCGGGACTACTATCATCACCATAATTTGGATTATTTAATGTATATGACCAAACTGTAACCCAATTATCAATTGAGTCGTCATATAAATCTATTGTTAGGTCTGAGGATTCAAAATCATCGTGAACGTGTGCGGTTGCACCACCACATTTACCTATCGTAAGTCTAGTTACATTTAGAATTGGTGGTATTACAATATCGTAAGTGTCAAAATCGGATTCTCCACCATACGTTGACCAATTAATTGAAATTAATGGTGTATCTTCCTGAGTAATATTAGAATTAAGTTTAATTTCAATAGGTGTGTAGTATAAGGAGTCACCTGCAAAATCTTCATTTGCAAAGTCATATACGGATAAAAATATAACATCATCTATTGGCCCCAAAAAGTAACCAATCTGTGATGATACAATTAAGTTAAATTGTGGTGGGGTAAAAAAATCATAATTAAAAGGAGCGATAAATGTTGGGGTAGTTATTTGAGTTTTATTTCTTGGAAAAATATAACATACATTATTGTTGTTAATATACTCACTAAAAGATACTAGATACAAACCTTCTTGAAATAATGGGTCATAAAACCACACTAACTCATCACCAAGAGTATTTTCTAAAACATCAACAACTAAATCACCAACAGATGTTAATACAGAGTTACCCCAAACTATTGGAGTATCTCCTGTTGCTATAAAAACACAACCTGTTACGTTGGGATTAACCTCAGTAACCGTAATTATCATATCATTTGCGGGAGTACTACCACTAAGTTCAGTTCCTAATATTGTTATTGTGTCACCTACTACGTAACCATCTCCACTAGTTACAATATAAACGTGATTATTTGTTGCTCCACACCAATAAGCATAAAAAGAGGCTCCACTACCCGAACCACTTGTTGTTCCTGTAAGATTATTAAAATACGAATAAGGTACCGCTGATGAGGTCCAAACATAATCAAAATCTAAAAGAGTTCCTGCTCCACTTTGGACATCCGCAACATTACTAAAATCATCGTAATCTTGATAATCTGTAATTTCGTATGTTTCTCCAATTATTAACCTATTATTAAAATAAATACTATCTCCGTTAAGAGAACCTGTTTGAGTTAATAATGCTCTATATGTTCCACTATTATTTGATGTCCCTGTAACACTTAAATTTCCGTTGATTGTTAAATCACCATTTATGGTTTGTCCCGATAAGTTATCTACTATGTATTTTGTTGCCATTTTTTTATTTTTTAATTTATTTAGTCAATAGGTAATCCAGCCATATAATCAACCGTTATATCATACCACTGGTCATCAAACACATATTTCATAACTTTATCAACAACAACATATGATTCAAATTGTGTTGTACCGGAACTAACATCACTATTAATAAAAATACCACTTAAAAAATATACATCCATTTGTGGTTGAGCACTTGTTGCTGCAGGTAAATTTGCAATAATATAATCATAAGCAGAATCCCTAATTGTTTCTGTAGCAAATATCATTTGTTTATTATAAATCTCTTCAGAAGTACCTGTAAACCCTGATAATACATTTTTATACGGCCATAAAATATCAGTCAATTTCCAAAAAGAATAATTTTCATTATTAAAAGGTGCGTTATTTTGATCTGGAGCCGAACTTAGTTGATTAACAACTTGGTCAATTGCTCCTGCAACGGCACCACAGGTATTATCTGTTATACTATCTGCTTTACCCCTTCTCAGCATTCTACCTGAACGACCATCTTCAGTAACACCAATGTGTGGCATACTCGTTACAAACAAGGTTCCACCAAGAGTTGTTGCCACGTGACTTGCAAATGCTCCAAATCCAACACTACCAACAAACGGATAACCCGCCAATCCACCTGATTGAAATGGTCCTAAAAATGAGTTAATGCTAGTTGGCCATCCACCGATATTTCCAGGTAAATATGCCGCATCCACATCATCAGAACAAATACCTTCAGCTAAAACAATATCAGTTGATGGTATTCCTTCATTTGTGACATACTCTGTTGTATATGTTCCCCACACTTCAGATAATACCGCTCCTGAGAATGGTTGGTATCCTCCGTCAACGGTAACCGATCTTACTGTTTGAGTATATGCACTCTGACCTGTTAATGGTGCTGGTACAATTATTTCATATATTCTATCATATAATGGAACGTCTAATTCGTATGTTCCGTAAGGATAAACCGAAATATTATTAAATGGTATTACTTCAGATCCTAAATTTTCTGACCCACCAGTTGTGGGATAAAAAGTAACGTTTGCCGTTAGTCCTGATAAATTTGTACTTGTTATTCTAATTCCTTGTATCATTTTTTTTGTTTTTTTATTTTTATTTATTGTAAATCAAATAGTATTATTTCAGATTCTTTTTTTGTTGTTATCTCAATTTTATTTTCATCTATAAAACTTAAACCATCTCCCTCAATTAATGAATGATTATTTATATTTGCATCACCTGAAACAACATATAAATAGTATTTACGATTAGTTTTTAATTCAAAATCAAAATCTTCAGTAAATATTCCTGATAATAATTTAGCGTCTTGTTTAATTGGTAATTTTTCAGTTATATCACAAAATTTATTTAATTTATTTTCTCTTGTAAATTGATGCCATTCGTGTATTGGTTCGGTATCAAACACGTTTGGTTTAATCCATAGTTGTAAATAACGATTTGGTGTATCCGAAGAATTACCTTCTGTGTGTTTTATTCCTCGTCCTGTACTCATTCTTTGTACTGCACCTGCTGGTATATCTAATACCTTTCCATGACTATCAGTGTGCCTACAAATACCTTCTACCACATAACCAAATATTTCCATATTCTTATGTTCGTGTATTGGTACGTGACCATTTGGTTGGACTCTATCGTCATTAATTGTTTGTAGGTCACCAAAATTTCTATATTTAGGGTCAAAATATCCAGGAAAACTAAATGTCCTGTATGAATTAATCCAATCAGTTTTAGGGTTACCTCTAGTATTATATGGTCTTTTTGTTATCATATTAACACCATCCGTTTTTATCTGTTATTGGATAATAAATTGTAAATGTTGCTGGGAATAAAAATGTCCCAACCAAACTTGTTCCATCACCAGTATTTGGTGTTAAATAATTAGTATCAGAAGTATCAATTGTTTGAATGTCAAAAGACACCCCATTAACATTACTTCCAAATTTTACAATTCCTGAAGGTATTGAACTTCCAGGTCCCCAAGTTACATACCAAAGTCGACCAGTGCTATCATTTAAACTTAATCCTAAATTATTATAAGCGTTAGTTAATCCTGATAATGAAGTACCGCTTAAACCTTGTCCATAATAACCATCGTATAGGGAGTCTTGAGGTGCGGTATTAGTAAAACCACTAGTACCGTCAACACCTAATGGTGTGGTATCGGTATCTATGTTATTACCAAATGTGAAATCAGAAGATGTTATAGTAAATGAAGGGCCAATCACCAATCCATAATTCAAATCATTTTCTGGTATGTCTAATGCGTTTAACCCACCTAAACAAGGAGCTTCAGTTAATGTTTCTATTGTTAGAACATCCACTTCATCATAATATGATAATCTATCATCTCCATTTTTATTTTTGAATACATTAACTGTTGTGATATCATATAACATTCCTGTACTTAAACAAACATTATTAACTTCAGTATTAACAATATTCCATTGGAATGAATCACCAATTGTGTTACTGTAAAAGTTATCGGAAATAG
>Ga0209596_1000881_pt1 | contig 26867 bp, 28 predicted proteins | sample M_130807_MF_Meta_FD_187314 | JGI IMG/M metagenome (GOLD analysis project Ga0209596, IMG submission 187314) | Freshwater microbial communities from Lake Montjoie, Canada to study carbon cycling - M_130807_MF_MetaG (SPAdes) (version 2) | ecosystem: Environmental > Aquatic > Freshwater > Lake... | reverse complement strand
ATATTAACATTTTTATTGAATGACGGCGATCTTAAAAATAACATAAACATATATAATTCACCGTTACGAAATATTCATGTTGAATTGAGTTTGATGGGTATTGCTGGTATCAAGACATTTGAAATATTTAAGATTTTAAATCTTCCGCCACCATATACTTCCGATCAGGTCGTTTTTCAAGTTGAAAATGTAACACACACCATTAATGAAGATACTTGGGAGACTCGTATCAAAGCAAATTTGAGACCTGCCAGGTCATTGCTCAATAAGCCCATAAATAAAGATAAGCCCATAAATAAAACGTGATGATTACATATCCAAATAATACTAGAAATATTTCGTTTGATGGAATTTCAACAAATTTTCCTGTTTACAAAAAACCGTCACCAAATGCAAATGATTATCTCAATGGATATATCAATCGTTATTTTGTAAAGAAAATAAACGACAATACTATTTACGAAGTAGACTCTGTTGGTTATGCTGACGTATCGAATACATTGTATACAAAATCGTCTCTTTCATGGAAAATAACGGGAAGGCCAAAGAATAGTAACGATGGCAAAACATTAACCGACATTGGAGTGATTTCTTATAATAGTTATTCAATTTCTGTTTTAGAAAAAACTATACCTGGCATTCGCAATATTTTGAGAAATACGGTTGAATTTTGGCGAGGATATTGAAAATTGACAGTGGAGACGTTTCTGTTACAATAAATAAATGGTTGTAAGGCGTGAGAGCGATTATAAAGAATTTTTAGCACAAAATGATTGTTGTGATTTAATTTGCGATGCAATTCAAATTGACGATCATTTTCACCCATGCGTAGCAAAATGTGGGTTGTTGATGGTTTACAACATTCAAAAGCAGAAGACCTATGTAGTCTGTGTTGACCACGACGACAGTCCATTCAAGGTTGAAACATCTCGTTTAATTGACGATTTAAACTCGTTATCAGGAAAGAAGTGGGTATTTGACAAAAAGAAGTTTGCTCATTTGTTGCCCGCAAAAAGTCTGTATGACATCAATATTATCTTTTTTATAACCGATGGCAAAGTGGAAGACTACAGTGAATATGACACAAAGGCTCATAGATTTTATAAACAGAAGTTCAATGGTTATATCAATTTGAATAAGGTAATACCACTGACTTGTCATTTGGAGAAGTTTGAAAGAATGTGTATAGAGTCTTTAAAAAGAGTCAAAAATATACGCTTAGATAGCAGTTTTAATGATTTGAATGGCATTATCACAGAAAACCTCCAAGTACTTGAATATAACGGTTTAAAAGTGAATGTGGACACTTTTAATGAACACTTTAAGGATAAGAATGTAAAGGTAGTCAACGACTATGTATATACACAATATAATCTATATACATCCACTGGTCGTCCAAGTAACCGATTTGGAGGGATAAATTACAGTGCTTTGAATAAAGAGTCAGGATGTAGATCCTCTTTCATTAGTAGACACGGTGATGATGGTATGTTGTTCATGATTGACTATGGTGCATATCATCCACATTTGGTGGCTAAGTTGATTAACTATGAATTGCCGCATCATGCTTATGAATACTTGGGTCAATATTACTATGGAAAAGATAAATTGACAGAAGATGAAATAAAAGCGTCAAAGAGTCTTACTTTCCAGTGTATGTATGGTAACATTCCAGATGAGTTATTGGAAATTCCATTTTATAGTAAAATGAAACAATATATTGATCATCGTTGGAATTTCTTTAATACATATGGATATGTAGAAACTCCGATTTTTAAGCGTCAAATCACTAAAAATCATATCAATGAACCGTCTCCGAATAAACTGTTCAATTATATTCTGCAAGCGAGTGAAACCGAATTCGGAATACAATCACTTGCACAAATCAACCAGTATCTAAATGATAAAAAGACTAAAGCGGTATTGTATACTTATGATAGCATATTGTTTGATGCTCATAAACACGATAAACGAGAGACATTATTACATATAAAGTCATTGATGGAGAACAACAATCGGTTTCCTGTAAAGTGTTATGTTGGCACAAATTATAACAATATGACCAAAATAAATTTATAAATTTATAAAATTAGAAACTTACCATAATATTTATATATTTATATGGTAACATGTTAACTTTTGATTCTATATTGTTGGAATATTTTGCAGAGCGACCAGACGGCGGCATACATTTTGATGTTAAAAATTTTGATGACCTCAATCAATTTGAGTCATTTTTGATTAAAAATGATTATTTGAAACATTTTGATCGCGTCAAATTAAATGAGCTGTTCACCGAACAAGAACAACCTACTGAAGATATTGTGTCGTATGTTACCAACCGATACACTAAATTTTTCAAGGAACCTCCATCTGCAAAAGATCTTGAAATGCTTGTGAATCATATGAGAGAGTTTTACAAAACTGACAAAAGTTTTTCTTCTGCTTTACAATATATGAAATCAAATCCAGATTTGATTGTCTTTGAAAAAAACCAAATTGGGCAAGGAGAATTTGCATTGTATCTTCTATTGAAAGATTCTAAAAAAATAGTAAGAGATAGTGGTGACATTGAAATCGGAAATAAAAAGTTTGAAATTAAAAAAATAAAGAAAGCTAAATCTCCTATCCGATTTGGAACCAATATGGATTTGGATAGTATAAATTCACTTAGATATGTAACATTTGGATTCAAAAAACTATTTTCTTCCAAAGAATATCGTGACGGTGAAAAAATTAAAGAATTGTCTGATGTGTATGACAAGGTAATGGATGACGCGGAAGCATCCATTGGTTCCAAAAAATTGCAATTATTTTATTCATTTATAAAACAATTGAAAGAATATACTTTTAATGAACGTTCGAAGAAAAATGTATCTTCCGCATCGTCATCGGGCAAAAACTTTGTATTTAAAGCAAATGACGTAGATAAGGATGTTTATTTTAAATTATCAATTGACGATTTAAAATCGGTATTATCAAAGGGAAAACATCAAGTCACAATTATACGGACTGAGGACAAACAAGATACAGAAGAATTGATTTCATTTTCGGAAGATGTTGATTCTTTGTTGAGTACGTTCTTGACCAAATATCCTACGATTGAATCATTTAAAGTTGGGATGGTAGAACAATTGTATGCCAAATATAAACAATCTAATATTCATATAATGATTATTGATGAAAAAAATGACTTTTTAATAGACCCCGTTAATTTCAAATTTAATTCCGTAAATCAATATGTAAGACCACAGGTTACTTTAAAATAATATGAATTTACAAGATTTATTAGAACAAGTTTGTTTGGATCCAAGAATTTCCGATGGTATTTTTTCTTTAGAAAAAGATGTACATTTAAATATATTACAAGAATATTTACAACAGAACGGGTTGTCATATGAACAAACTGTATTGTTAAGAAATTGTATTCTGGAAGGAAAATATCCAGAACGTCAAGCATACAATGTCAATGGATTGTTGGTTACATTTCCAACTGCGGAATATAAACAAAAAGCTATTGCTCGTGGAACTCATTTTGAAGAAAATCCAAAAAAGGATCAACAAGATGCTTCGGTAAATATTTTTGATACCGAACCTGAAGAAAAACCAGAACCTCAGATTCAAACTGCTCCAACAGAAAAAACGTCAGATGTCCAACCAGAACCAGTTTCAACTGACGTAAAGACCGATACATCTTCAAATGAGCCGGTTGAACAAGATCTTAGAACTCCACAAGAGAAACAACAAGATGCTCAAGTTATCCAAAAGATTTTAACAACCGAATATTCAATGGAAGAAGCACTTTCAAATAATTTCTGCCATAAAAAGGGAATTTGGTACACTGCCGAGGGAGAAATTGTTGGAAAGTCTAGATATATAGAAAATCTAGGTAAAGTAATCATCATTAGAAAAAAATGAAAAGACAACTCCTTTGCACTTTTAGTACAAATAACGAGTATAAGTCATTGCTGACAACTCTTAGAAAATTTTATACTATCTCAGGAAATAAATTCTTTTTGTTTGGTAACACACAGTCTCCTGAATTCGTTTTTTTAACGTATAATGTGGAAGTAATGGAAGGATCTAGTTTTAAAAAATTTCCAAACACAATCGGACTACACAGAAAAAAACAAACTAACACATTGTATACCCTCAATGCTATGAATAAATTAATATCAGAAGAAAATGAGGGCGTGTTTAATAATAAGTTTCAATTGGACTGGGAATTGTATTCAAACTGCCTCATTTTAACCGGAGAAATATCTGTTAGAATAATTCCGATCAAACTTTTGGATATAATCAGTTGAATGTCCAATCAAAAAACAAAAGATGATTTTTTAATCTCCGCCAAAGAGATACACCTCGATAAGTATGATTATTCAAATGTTTTTTATATAAAATCAAGTCAAAAGGTAAAAATAATTTGTTATATTCACGGTGAATTTTTACAAACACCACATCATCATTTAAGTGGAGCTGGATGTAAAAAGTGCGGATACTTGAAAGTATCTGATAAAAAAAGACTTTCTATTGAAGAGTTTCTTCAAAAAGCTAAATTTAAACATTCGGACAAATACGATTACTGCTTGGTTGATTATATAAACAATCAATCTAAAATTAAAATAATTTGTAAATATCACGGAGAATTCATTCAATGTGCGGGTTCTCACTTAAAAGGATATGGATGTAAAAAATGTAGCGGACTTTCAAAGAAAGATGTTTACAAATTTACTGACGAAGCTAATTTGATCCACGAAAATAAATATGACTATTCAAACGTCGTATACAAAAATACACATATTAAAGTTAAAATTTCATGTAAAAAACATGGATGTTTTGAACAACGACCTTCATCCCATTTAATGGGAATGGGGTGTCCAGTATGTAACAATAAATCTTCTAAACTTGAAATAGAATTTTTAAATTATTTGGGAATTAAAAAAGAAAACCGACAAATAACTATAAATGGATTTAATGTAGATGGGTACGAACCAGAAACAAGAACCATTTATGAATTTCTTGGTGATTTTTGGCACGGAAATCCTGATGTATTTAATCATATTGAAATAAATAATTGTAATAAAAAAACCTTTAAAGAGTTGTATAATAATACATTTGATAGAATCAAAAAATTGAAAAGTTTTGGATATAATATAAAATATATTTGGGAAAATGATTGGATTAATTTTAAAAACCATACAACAAAAGAACCTAAAATTTTTGATATAATTAGTTGATGTTTTTGCCACTTCGGTTTATATTTATGAGTGTATTAGTTATAGATAATGGTTCGTGTGAGCCATCTAATTAATAATTAAAACACTTAATAATTAAACAATAAACACTTATGGCATTAAATTTGTCTCTAATTAAAAACCGTCTCAATAGTCTTTCAAATGCAAATCAAAAAACCAATTGCGTTTGGAAACCAACTCCAGGTAAGCAAGTTCTTCGTATTGTTCCTTACAAGTTTCAACCTGACAATCCATTCATTGAATTGAAGTTCCATTATGGAATCAATAACAAAACCTATCTAAGTCCGGATTCTTTTAATCGTCCTGATCCGATTGTTGAATTTAGCAATCGTATGAAAAAGACTGGAAATAAAGAGGACTGGCAGGTTGGAAGAAAGATGGAGCCAAAGATGCGTACTTATGTACCTGTTTTGGTTCGAGGTGAAGAAGATCAAGGTGTTAGGTTTTGGGGATTTGGTAAGAATGTGTATCAAGAATTGATGGGCATTATTACTGATGAAGATTACGGTGATATTACCGATCTGGTAAATGGACGTGATATCGTTGTTGAGTTTAGAACCGCCGAGGAATCTGGAAAGACTTTTCCAGAAACCACAATTCGTCCTAAGCCAAATGCTTCACTTGCAATCGATCCGTCTAAGAAAGACATCCTAACAAAACAAGCGAATATTCTTGATTTGTTCCAAGAGCCGTCATATGACGAACTAAAGTTAGCAATGGAAGCTTGGTTGAATCCAGAAAATGCGGCCGAGACCCCTACCATTGTAGGAATTGCGTCGGATGATGACGTTGTTATTCCCGAATCAGCATCGTCGGCAACGCCCACCAAGACATCCACATCACCATCAGCGGTTGCCTCAAAATCAAATACAGAAGACTTGACAAAGGCTTTTGATAATTTGTTTAATAGTTAAAATAACTGTTTAATATTGGGTGGTAGTATATAATGTATATTACCACCCAAACTCTTTATATTATTTATGAAAAAGAAATCACAAGTTACACAAACGGAATCCCCACCGAGAGACGAATTGGTTGAATTATTGGCCAATGAATTAAACAAAGCAAATAAAGATGGCGGTAAAATCGCTTATTTTTTGGACGAACAGGAAAATCCTGCTGAAATATCCGATTGGATTGGAACTGGATCATCAATGTTAGATTTAGCCATTAGCAACCGTCCTCACGGCGGTTTGCCTGTAGGTAAAATGGTGGAATTTAATGGATTAGAAGGAACCGGAAAATCTTTGTTATCGGCGCATGTTGTTGCAGATACCCAAAAAAAAGGCGGAGTTGCTGTGGTTATTGACACCGAAAATTCTGCCGCACCTGAGTTCTGGAAGAGTTTAGGAGTCAATCTGTCTAAGTTATTGTATGTTCAATGTGAAACTGTTGAAGATATTTTTGAAAAGATGGAACAGATGATTGCAATTGTTCGTAAGAGCAATAAAGACCGTATTCTCACTATTATTGTGGACAGCGTTGCTGCCGCTAGTACCAAAGTAGAATTGGAAAGTGACCACGGCAAAGATGGTTATGCGACGGGTAAGAGTATCATTATCTCAAAGGCGATGAGAAAGGTTACCACGATGATTGGACGACAAAAAGTGTTGATTGTATTTACAAATCAATTGCGTCAGAACTTGAAAGCGATGGCATTCGGCGATCAGTACGTAGTAAGCGGTGGCAAAGCTCTCGCATATCACTGCAGTGTTCGTGTTCGTTTGAACAATATTGGCAAACTCAAGAAAGATGAGGAAGTAATCGGAAATGTGTGTAAAGCAGTTGTTGTAAAAAACAGAATGGGTCCGCCACAAAGACAGGCAAATTTTGACATCTATTTTGACAGTGGTATTGCTGACTATAGTAGTTGGATCAAAGTATTAAAAGATAATGATTTGATTAAACAAGGTGGTGCGTATTACACATACAAAAAGGACAACGGAGAAGAATGGAAGTTTCAATCTAAGGATTTCGTGTCTACATTGAAGACTGATGCGGCTTTAAATGAAGAAATTTATTTGAAGATTTGTGATGAAGTTATTATGAAATACAAAGATCCCAACAGTCAAATTGTGGAAGATGCTGTAGTTGATACGGGCGAAGATGTTGTTGTAAGCGAAGAATAAAATGAGCAATATAACTGACAGCGAGAAACGTCGTTTGTTTAGTTTATTTGATCAAATTAAGCCATCTGATAGAGTTGGGGGTCTTAACCGGACTCTCAACTCTGATGTTTTGATCGTAGACTTCATGAACACTTTTTTGAGAGCATTTTGCGCATCTCCACAAATGAACGGAAATGGTAATCATACTGGCGGTATCTCTGGATGTTTAAAAAGTATTGGTTATGCAGTAAAATTGATCAATCCAACTAGAATTATTATAGTTTCAGATGGAAATGGTGGATCATTGAAACGCAGAAAGATTTATCCACAATACAAGAATGGAAGAAAGAGTAAAATTCGTCTTAACAGAACATATGACGATTTAAGTAATCCTGATACAGAAGAAAAGAATATAAAAGTTCAATTACTCAAGACAGTTAAGTATTTGGACACTTTGCCAGTAACAACTATGGCAATAGATAATATTGAAGCAGATGATACAATTGCGTATTTAGCCAAACAATATTTCAAGGACAGCAACGTGACTATCATGAGTGCTGACAAAGACTTTCTTCAACTTGCGAGTGACAAAATTAAAATATGGAGTCCTACTAAGAAAAAGATGTATGGATGTGCAGAAATATTAACAGAGTATGGAATTAGTTGTTCTAATTTCATTAATTATCGTGTCATGGAAGGTGATACCAGTGATAATATTGATGGAATACAAGGAGCAGGACTAAAAACCATATTAAAGTGTTTTCCTATATTTACAGAAGAAAAACAATATTCCTTGCAAGAAATATACAATTATAGTGATACTCACAAAGGCAAGTATAAATTGTATAATACTATTTTGGATAATAAATCTACAATGGAACGAAATTATGAATTGATGCAATTACATGACACTCAAATTCAAACATTCAGTCAATTACGAATCAATGAAATAATGGAAAAGCCACTGCAAAAATTGGATAAATTTAACTTTGGCAAATTGTTGATGGAAGATGGTATGCAAAATAACTTTCCAAATAGTTTAATTTGGATTCAAGAAGTATTTGGCAAAGTAAATTCGTTCGTGGTGTAAAAAATCCTTGTAGATATGTCAATTGGATGTAACATTGAGTTATACAAACCGTGATAGGTTTTTAAATTATGAGTGAACAATATATTGTAGATAATCTAAAGAAATTTGGCGCGGACTTTCAAACTAAGTGCATTAGCGCTCTTGTGAGTGATAAGACATTTATTGAAAGAGTTAGTGATATAATTGAGCCGGGATCATTTGAGACTGATGCACATCAATTCATTGTCAGAGAAACAGTGAGTTATTTCTTGGGATATAAAGAACTACCAACTCTTGCTGTTTTTAAAGTAAAGGTGGATAGTATTGAAAATGGTCTGTTGAAACAGACAGTAGTGGATCAATTACGATTGGTTTATCAAAAAATCACCGATAGCGATTTAAAGTTTATCAAAGAACAATTTCTTGAATTTTGTAAGAATCAAAAGCTTAAAAATGCTATTATGGAAAGCGTCGATCATTTAAAGAATGGTCAATATGATAAAATTAAGAATGTAGTTGATGTTGCAATGAAGGCTGGTATGGAAAGAAATATCGGTCATGAATATGATGTTGACATTGAAAAACGCATGAGCATGATGGCTCGTAATACTGTCAAAACGAATTGGGTAGAAATTGATACGATTATGGACGGCGGACTTTCCGGTGGTGAATTGGGAGTCATTACTGCCTGTGCTGGCTCGGGCAAATCCTGGCTGCTCGCAAAACTTGGTGCAGAAGCAATGAAACAGGGAAAAAATGTTCTTCACTATACATTGGAGTTGAATGAAAATTATGTCGGTCTTCGTTATGACGCGTGTTTTACTGGAATTGATTTCCAAAATATCAGATCCAATGTAGATGCCGTCAAAAAGAAAATTGCTCAAGTTCCTGGAAAATTGATTATCAAATATTTCCCAATTAAAACTGTATCTGCTCATAGTTTGAAACTTCATGCCGAACGAATTCAAATTCTTGGAACCAAGATTGATGTGATTATAGTGGATTATGCCGATATTCTACGTCCATCACAAAGCGACCGCAACAGCAACAGTTACAGTGAAGCTGGTGGTATTTATGAAGAATTACGCGGAGTTGCGGGGGAAATGCAGCTCCCAATTTGGACCGCGTCTCAGAGCAACAGGGCCGCGATGGACGAAGATATTATTCAGGCAAATAATATTTCTGATTCATATCGTAAGATTATGACTGCTGATTTTGTTTTGAGTTTGAGTCGTAAAGTCCAAGACAAGGTTAACAACACAGCTCGTATTCATATTATTAAGAATCGTTTCGGACCTGATGGACAAACCTTCCCAAGCAAGATGAATGCTGGTTGTGGTGACATTCAAATTTTCTCTGAGAATAGCAGAGAAGGTATGGGTGTTATAAATGAAATGAATCAAGGAGAGAACCTTGTCAAGAAGATGATGAGTGGAAAGTGGAATACTCATATGAACGACGACGAGTCGTAATAAATGTTATATCTATAAAAATTGGGAAAGATGTAAAAAGTAAAAATTTTTAAAAATATTTTTGACATTAATTCTCTTTTTTTTTCTAATTATCTTATACAAAAAACAGTTTATGCATAAAGAAATTTTTATTAAAAAGCGTAACGGAAAGCTTGAGACTTTTAACGCGGACAAAATTAACAAAATATTACAGTGGTCAACTGAGAATATAAAAAATGTTAGTTTTGAAGAAGTTGCAATGAATGCTCATTTGTCGTTTTTTGACGGCATGACTTCCAAAGATATACATAGTATGTTGATTGAAGCTTCAGCGAATTTGATCAGCGAAGAAAAGCCAAATTATCAATATGTTGCTTCCAGACTGTTGAATTATCAACTTAGAAAAAGAGTTTGGGGAGGAAAGAATCCACCTAAATTGTATGATCTTGTCAAGGAAAACATTTCTAAGGTGGTATATGACGGAGAAATTCTTGATTGGTATACCGCAGATGAATTCAATAAAATTGATGAGTTTCTTAAACATGATAGAGATTTTGAGTTCTCATATGCCGGAATCAAACAGTTATGTGATAAATACTTGGTTCAAAACAGAAACACTAAACGAATATATGAAACGCCGCAATTCGCATATATGTTGATTGCAATGACATTATTTAGTGGATATAAAGAAAATAGACTTGAATACATACGAAATGCTTATAATGCGTTTAGTAAGCACAAAATTAATTTGCCTACGCCTGTTATGGCTGGAGTCAGAACGATCATGAAGAGTTATGCTTCGTGTGCATTGTTTTCAATTGATGATTCATTATTAAGTATTTTTGCTAATAATTCGGCTATAGGATTAGCTACCGCGAGTAGATATGGAATTGGGATAAATCCATCTAGATTAAGAGCTACTAATTCTCCTGTAAAAAATGGACAATTACTTCACACTGGTCCGGTTCCATTTCTAAAAATGTATGAAAGCACAGTTAAGTCGTGTCACCAGAATGGGTTACGTGGCGGTGGAGGAACCACCAATTTCGCATGGTTTCATTATGATATTTTAGATATTTTGGTATTAAAAAACAACGCCGGTACAGACGACAACAGAGTTAGGAAATTGGACTACTGTATTGGACTAGACAAATTGATTCTTGAAAGATTCATTAAAAATGAAGATATAACATTGTTTAGTTACCACGAATGTCCGAGTTTGTGGAATAATTTTGGATTGCCAAATTTCAAAGAATTATATGAAAAGGCAGAGGCTAATAAAAATATTAAATTTAAGAAAAAAATTCCTGCTAAAGAATTGATGTTTTTGTTGGCAAAAGAAAGATTTGAAACTGGTAGAATATATATAATGTTTGTTGATCATGCAAACGATCATGGAACGTGGAATGCCCATGTAGATACTACAAATTTGTGTACGGAAATAATACATCCTTTGATTCCTATTAAAGATTTAAATGATGGTGACGGAGAAATTGGTGTGTGTATTTTGGCAGCGTTGAATCTTTTAAACATAAAAGATGATAAAGATCTGGAGAAATCGTGTGATATTTCAGTAAGAATGTTGGATTCGTTGATAGATTATCAAAATTATTTTGTAAAAGCAGCAAGTAATTTTGCAAAAAAACGACGTAGTTTGGGGATTGGTATAACTAATTTAGCCGCATGTTTGGCTAAAGAAGGATTGAAACATTATGATAAAAAATCCCCCAATTACATTTCATCGCAAATTGAACGAGTAAGTTATTATTTGATTAAGTCTAGCATACAACTCGCTAAAGAATTTGGTCCGTGTGAAAAGTTTAATGAAACTAAGTATAGCAATGGAATACTACCAATTGACACATACAAAAAAGAAATTGACTCGTTTGTGACGGAGCCGTTGCACATGGATTGGGAAAGTTTACGATCTGATATAAAGAAATATGGTATGAGGAATTCTACATTGATGGCACAAATGCCATGTGAATCTTCGGCTGTCATTTCTAATTCAACTAATGGTATAGAACCACCTAGATCTTTGATTTCATTTAAGGGTTCAAAAGCGAATATTTTACCAGTAGTTGTGCCAAATATTGAAAAATATAAAGATAATTATACATTGGCATTTGATATGCCTGACAACGACGGACAATTAAAAAATGTGGCAGCAATGCAAAAATTTATTGATATGGCAATATCAACAAACACATATTACGTGCCGTCTAGATATAAAGATAACAAAGTACCAATTGAAATTATAATTAGAGATATTTTGACGGCATATAAATATGGACTAAAAACATTATATTATGCTAATACTGACGATGGAGATAAACAAACCGCAATGGATCAAACGACCGACGAAATAAAACAGCCTATTGTTGAAGAATCTGGTTGTGAGAGTGGTGCTTGTGCTATATGATCATACGTATATATGAAAACTGTATTAAATAAAAAGAACATAGATCAATTACGAAATCCAATGTTTTTGGGCGAAGATTTATCATTGCAACGATATGATAAAATTAGATATACTAAGTTCTACGACCTTTACGATCAACAATTAAATTTTTTTTGGAGACCCCAAGAAGTTTCATTGGTCAAGGACATTAGCGATTACAAGAATCTTTCCGATGAAGAAAGGTTTGTATTTGATAGTAATCTTAAGTTTCAAACAATGACGGATAGCATGTTGAGTCGTGGTATTCATGAGTTAATGAAACATGTTACCAATTCGGAATTGGAAATTTGCATGAACACATGGAGTTTCTTTGAAACTATTCACAGCAATAGTTACACTTATATTTTAAATAATGTATATCCTGATGCTACGAAGTTCTTTGATAGTATCATGGAAGACCCAGAAATTGTAAAACGTGCAAAGGCTATTAGTAAAAAATATGATGAATTATTGACTCCATCTGATGATATCAAACAACAATTGTTTGATGCTGTATTGGCAACTCAAATTACAGAAGGGTTGATTTTTTACGTATCGTTCGCGTGTAGTTTCTATTTTGGTTATCGTGGAAAGATGGAGGGTAATAGTAAAATTATTAAGTTTATTTCCCGTGACGAAAACCTTCATGTTGCTATTACTCAAAATATCATGAAAAATTGGGCAAACAATGAAAATGAAGGATTTCAAGAAATTGTTAAAAAGAATGAAGATAAGGTATATAAAGCCTATGAAATTGCTGTAGAAGCGGAAAAAGATTGGGCAGATTATCTATTCAGTAAGGGCAATCTAGTGGGTCTAACTTCGGAAAGTCTAAAAAATTATATTGAATGGTTAGCGAATAACAGATTGACTAGTATTGGTTACAAGAAATTGTATCCCAATGCCAAAACTAATCCGTTGGCTGGTTGGTTGGATAGTTATTACGATAGTAAGAAACTACAGGTTGCACCTCAAGAAACGGAATTGAGTAGTTATGTAAAAGGCGTAGATAATAATATCAGTGAGGGGGCATTTGACGGATTTAAGTTGTAAATAATTAATTTACACTTCGTATAAAAAATGCTACTATTAGTGTTTTTTATTATATTTATTATCATTAACTATGGAAATTTCAAATTTATTCAACCAAAACTTGTCAATTGTGGCCTCAATAATATTGGCAATAGGTAGTGCATTGACCGTGGCATATAAAATCGTCAGAATCACCTCAAAGGGGATAGCTGAGAGAAAAGAAATGTATAAGAAAATAAACCATATATTTGAAGAATTAACGCCGAATCACGGATCTAGTATCAAAGACAAGATCAACAAAATGGACAAACAATTGTCTGAAAATACCATTTTAACCACTCGGATTTTTGATAGACAACGTTGGCTATTGGACAATCAAAACATAACTGTATTTGAGAGCGACAATCATGGTAAATGTCTTTGGACAAACAAAAAATACTGTGATTGGTTAAAGAGAGACGATAAATACTTTTTGGGCAATGGTTGGAAGAATGCAATACATCCAGAGGACCGTGAAAGAGTGAGTGAATATTGGGAAACGTGTGTGACAGATGGTAGAGATTTTGAAAATATATTTAGAATGATTGATAGAGACGCTAAAATATATAATATTTATTGTATTGCTAATAAATCTGTAAATAATAATGGTTACATGGGAATTATAAAGATTGTTGACTAATTTGTTGTTTTGTTATAACATTATTTGTTATGAGAGAACAATCTTACTGTGATACGTCATTGGTTTATTTGAAACCAATTGATAAGAAAATAGCGAGACAGTTAATAGAAAAGAACCACTATACCCACAAATGGACTCTTTGTAGTGTTGCATATGGTGTATATTATAAAGAATACGTTGAAAGCACATTTTTTGGTGGGTTTAATTCTAAATTGATTGGGGTTTTGGTATATGGAAATTCGGTTGGTAGAAATTGTAGCACTAGTATTAGTGAACAAATAACCAATGACAGTGTATTTGAATTGACCCGTCTTTGGATTAGAGATTCTTATGGTAAGAATATTGAGAGTTACTGTATTGCTGAATCTTTTCGTTGTATAAACAAGGATTACCCAAAGATTAAATGTATATTGAGTTACGCAGACAGTGAAGTTGGACATGTTGGAATAATCTATCAGGCAACTGGATTTTTGTATCAGGGAGACAATTATATAGATATAGCTTTAATGCCTAATTATAGTGTTAGTTTATCAGGCCCCCCTAATTATAAGTGGATACATAGTAGAAGTGTATATTCTAAGTGGGGAAGTCATGGGGTTGATAAATTGAAAATAAAGATAGGAAGAACTTTTTGGAGAAAGAAAGAAAGTGGTAAACATCGATATATTAAGTTCATTTCGTCTAAAATAGAGAACAAAAAGCTCGCAAAATTACTAAAACATCCAATATTACCCTATCCAAAGGTAGGATCTTATGTTGAAGAAATAGAGAAAATAACAGTTGAAAATAACATTGATAATTTATATTTTTGATTATATATATAACATATGACAAAACACCAATTAATAGAACTCATTCGTGAATGTATTTCTGAATTAAAAGTCGTTAAAGCAATAAAAGAAATAGTTAATGAATCATTGAAATCAATGAAATTCAGTAAACAACCATCATTGGAAGCCAAGATGGAAGAATTAGCCGAGGAAGTTTCCAAGGCAAACAAGGATGCAAAAGTTGTTTATGACGACAATAAGAGATATAATGTATGTGATTGTGACCCTCACCATTTTAGTATCTATCCAATGACAGATGACAGTTTTAATGTAATTTATTTTAAAAACAAAACCGACAGAACCAAGAAATTTAATTTAAATTTTGAAGAGTTGAAAAAGTATGTCACTGAAACTCTCAAAGAAAATGGACCTGATTTTGGACAAAAGAAGTGGGAAAAGTGTTCGGTGAATTCGGAAGACAAAGAAGGAAAGAAGAATCTTGACAAACCACAAGAAACAGATAAAAAAATAAAGAAACAAGTAGATCATAGTGTAAAAGATGAAAGTGCAGATGGTAAGAGGAATGTTGGTAAATTTGCAGATTACAAATATCCAAAGCAAAAAGATAATAAAATTATAATCAAACAAAAAACCTTCAAAGGAAAAGGTAGACCAAAAAAAGATTAATTTACATTTAAAATCAAATCGTTAATTAAAAGATTAATTTACATTTAAAATCAAACCGTCAATTTACTTTGACGGTTTTTTTGTTTGACTTTTAGAGAAATGTGGATTATATTAAACACATGGTCGGAATTCCTCCACTTGGTTAAAGTTGAAAGGATTTCCTTCCTCGAATATTATGAAGAAACCGAACATCAAGAACATAGACATCAAATCTCTAATCAAAGATAGTCATACGATTAAGCCATCGGAACTTGTAATTGATAACATCAAATGGAAGTATTTGGTAAGATCGGTATATCGTGGAAAAAATATTTTGATTGTTGGCCCTACGGGATGTGGCAAGACGTTGGCAGCGCAATCTGTTGCCATCGCATTGGAACGTCCTTACTTTTATTTTAATTTGGGTGCCACACAAGATGCACGGGCATCACTGATTGGTAATACTCATTATAACAAAGAAATAGGAACTTTTTTCAGTGAATCTACCTTTGTCAAGGCAATCAAGACTCCGAACGCTGTAATTCTTCTTGACGAAATCAGTCGGGCTCATCATGACGCGTGGAATGTATTAATGACAGTATTGGATGACATTCAACGTTATTTGAGGCTTGATGAAAAACAAGACAGTGAAGTGGTTAAGGTAGCTGAAGGTGTTTGTTTTATTGGAACCGCTAATATTGGAAATGAATATACTGCTACCCGTGTTATGGATCGAGCACTGATGAGTCGATTTCCAATCAAGATTGAAATGACTCCAATGGATTTTAAAACTGAATTTGAATATTTGAAGACTCGTTTCTCCATTACCGACGAATCTCTATTAAAGACTCTGTCTGCTGTGTGCGAAATTGCAAGTCTTACACGAGAACAAATGAAGAATGAAGATAGTAAGCTTACCAACTTCATTCCTACTCGGTCTACGGTTGAAATGAGTGAACTTATTCTGGATGGTTTTGATTTGATTGAAATTGCAGAAACTGCAATTTATCCAAATTTCATGAATGATGGCGGAGTTGACAGCGAACGTACCTATATGAAACAGGTTGTTCAAAAATATATTCCAAACACTTCGCCTAATAATCTAATTAATGATCCGTTGAACAATTCTGAACCTCCATTTTAATCCTAACCATATGGATACATCATACAGTGACTATTGGTTGGAAGATTTTGAATTTGATGAAGTTGATCAACAAGGTGCAATTAATACAAATTTGATTAAGTTGTCTATGGCTCGTAGAGCTATTAGTAACTTTGTTCATATTTTGACTAACAAAAATATTCCTGTATTTTTCAATGACGGAGGAGATAATTTCACAGATGGAAAGTCTGTTTATATTTCTTCCGATATTGTAAAAAAGGAAGATTTTGATACTGCTGTAGGACTAGCTCTACACGAAGGTAGTCACGTTGTATTGTCTGATTTTGATATTTTCAAAACTATTTGGCAGAAGGTTCCTAATATCTTGTATAAATATTCTGAGAAACTTCAAATTTCAAAAGAAGACGTTCATATTCTAACAAAAAACATCCTCAATTATATTGAGGATCGTTATATTGATAATTTTGTATACAAAAATGCTCCTGGTTATCGTGGGTATTATACCGCTTTGTATGATACATATTTCAATAGTCCCAAAATTGACGAAATGTTGAGGAGTCAATTGTATAGAAATCCTAGTATTGCAAGTTATGAATCTCGTATCATCAATTTTAATAATGTCAATACTGATCTTGAGGCTTTGACAGGTCTTCGTGATATTGCGAAACTTATTAATTTATCAAAAATTGATAGGTTAACAACTCCAACCGATAGATTGTTACTTGCATATGACGTGTGTGAAGTTATATTAAAGAATGTAACAGAACATAAAGATGAGAAAGAAAAGTCATCTGCACAATCAGATACAAAAGGAAAATCCACAGAGGATTCGTCTACATCAGAAGAATCTAAAGATTCTGATGAATCTTCCAATCAGAATGAATCGGTTGACGACGTTCTTGGTGGCGACACCAATCGAGTTGCGTCTTCTAAGGAAGATACTGTAAAAGACAATATTGGAAATGACCCCAAGGTTTCTGATAATAAACTTAACAAGATTAAAAAGGCACTTGAAAAACAGAAAAATTTTTTGGCAGGAAACATTAAAAAGAAGAAAGTTACCTCCAAAGAAAAGAAAATTTTAGATTCTATTGATAAGTCCGGAATTACATTGTCAACTGTAGGATCTACTTATATTAAATCAGATGGTTCTCATAGTGTGGATTGCATCGTTGTCAAGAAAATGAATTATGAACTACTTAGTAGTGAATTATTTCCATTGACACTTAAAGATCCAATGAAACATATACCAGTCACAGATGAGAAGATGACTAAAGCTGTCAATTTAGGAATTATCAAGGGTACAGTTTTGGGAAGAAAACTACAATTGCGTAATGAAAGTAATACTACGAAGTATATGCGCAAACCATCTGGACGAGTAGATAAACGGATTTTGTCTGAATTGAGTTTTGAAAATGAGAACATTTTCTATTCAATGGATGTGGATAAATACAACAAGTCATATATACATATTAGCGTAGACGCAAGTACCAGTATGTCAGGTAAAAAATGGTTATCAACAATGACGTCGGTGGTTGCTATTTGTAAAGCCGCATCAATGATTGATAATCTTCGAGCAAGTGTTAGTTTCAGAACAACATTTATAGCATCCCGTGGAATGGACCTTCCATATGTAGTTATTGCATATGATTCAGATACAGATAAAATCAGTAAAGTAAAGAATTTATTTAAATATATTTATCCATCTGGTTGTACTCCTGAGGGACTTTGTTATGAATCAATTATGAATGAATTGCCGATGTCAACTGAAGAAGATTTTTATTTTCTAAATTTCAGTGATGGTCAGCCATATATGAATTATTCAGACATAAACAATAATTCTATTTCTTATACAGGAGAACCAGCGGCCATACATACACGTCAACAAGTTTACAAAATTCGTGATCGTGGATATAAAATTTTGAGTTATTTTATTAAAGAACAATACACTTCACCATATATTTCTGGTAAACTTGAAAATGAATCAGATAATAAGATCCGTAATATGTTTAAAACAATGTATGGAATAAATGCGTCATTTGTGAACATTGAAAATATTTTTGACATTGCTAAAACAATTAATAAAATGTTTTTACAAAAGAATTGACATAAGTCGTCGAGTGTGTTAAATTTAATATGTCGGTTAAAATTAAACAATAAAAAATAAAAAGGAAACTAATATGAGTAACGCAACTAAGAAGACTGATCGTAAGAACAAAACTAATCAAGTGATTAAGTGGCCAAGTGTTAATACGTTCTTTACGGTTAAGACGTTGAATGCAGATAATAGTGATTTCAAGGAAATCACACTACGGGTTCGTCTCAAGAATGCGCTTGACGAAGGACTTATTTCAGATCTAGGAACTATGCACGGAGGAAAGGGTCGTCCAACAATCGCATTCGCAATGAATCCGATTTCTTCAAATGCGATTGAAGCTGCTAAAAATGCAGAAGTTCTTCTACACGACCGTTATACCGTCAATGTTGTGAACATCAAGTCGGAGTCTGCGTCTTCTAAAATTGAAACCATGACAACCTCAAATGTAACTAAATCTGAAAAGATTCTTGCATAAGAATCTGAAAAAGATTGGTGATAAAAAGGTGCCGTATATCAAATCTATCACGATATACGGCACTTTTTCTTTGGAGGATAACGTCCATCAGTGAGGATTTAAGTTTGATATCAATATATATGATGGTCCACCTTACAATGTCGTAAGATTACACGTCAAAATATGAAAGATATTATCATACTATATTTAGATAAATTTAAGAAAAAGTTTCTGGTATACAAAGAAAAAGAGTTGTATGATATGGAACTTCCACTGCAATATGTTGAAGATGGAAGAAATCTATATCTTGATGATTTAAAAGAAAAGTGGGAAATAAAAGAAGTTAAATCCACTAATAACGAATTGACTATTAAATTTAAATTAGTCTTTCGTAAGAAATAAATATTATGAGTTTTAATGAGTTTTTTGGAGAGTGTGAATTTGATTTAGACAAGAAAAAGTTTCTGGATAATATGAACTTTTTAAAGAATATGTCTGTAGAGGAACAGACATTTTATAAGAAATGGTTGGAAATACAAACTCTGGATACTTACATCAATAGATCCTCACAGACAAAAGCCAAAATTTGGACTCCGACTGATATTAATAATGAGCAACTTACAATTGATGAGATTAATGCAATTAATCCTACTGTTGTTTATGTAGATAATGAAACCTTAGATACAGATTGGGTAATGTTAAGAATATTCTGTCACACGATGGAATATGTTCAAACTCCCGGAAGATTCATAAAACTTTTGATTACTGATGGTAATATAGATAATCCTCGTTATTTGGGAGCAGTTAGTATTTCCAGCGATGTAATTGCTATTACAGATAGAGACAATTATATAGGTTGGACATCTGAAAATCGTTTGACGGATAAAAAACTTACTAATAGTGCTATTGGTAGCTGCATCATGAGCACTCAACCATTTGGTTATAATTTCTTGGGTGGTAAATTGGTTGCTGCTCTTGTGACCAGTTCCAAAATTAGAGAGTTATGGAAACAATTATATAATGAAACTTTAGTAGGAATAACAACTACAAGTCTGTATGGCAGTTTTAGTATGTATAATAGTTTAAAATGGTGGCACAAATGTGGTAGTAGTGCGGGTAAAATGTCTATTAAACCAGATGATAGTGTATATGACGTATGGCACGAATGGGTAAAGAAAAATAAATCGCAACAATATAATGAAGCAATGACTCAAAAAGAGGGTGTGAGTGGTCCTGTTACTGGAGCCAAAAATAGAGTTATTGCTATGATCTTTCAAACATTGGGAATACGGACATCCGAATTTACACACGGATTTCACCGAGGTGTTTATTATTCTTGTTTTTATGAAAATACCAAAGAATTTCTTCAAAATAAAATTACTGAAGACAAATTAGTGATGAAAGAGTTATTTAAGAAAGATATTAATGCTATTATAGACTGGTGGAAACCCAAAGCCATAGAAAGATATAAACGTCTAAAATCAGAAAATAATCTCAAATCTGATATTTTATTTTATAATAAAATGATGGGTATGTCTTACGACGAAGTTAAGTCTAAGTATTTCAATGAAGTCGGAAGATAATTCTTGACTTATTTTAAATTGCCGTGTAAACTATTTAAAGTCGACGACCCCTAGGTTAAAGCTAAAAGGGTTTCCTTCTTACAAAAAAGATGAAAAAATCATTGTGTTGCATTAGTTTAAAATTACAAGAAAGTGGTATTCATGCCAATACCATGACCAGAACGCGGTTTCTTGCGTTGGAGCGAAAAAGTGCAGAACGTATTGTAGCAGATCGCACTCTCAACAATGTAATTGTAACAAGAAAAACTCTAGAATTTTGTGCTTCCAAAAAATGGAATTATAGAATTAGCAGCGGCATGATGCCGCTTCAGACTCTTCCAGATGCAAATCTGTGTATGGAGAATAATTATAATTTTGATATCATCAAACAAGAATTCAAATTATGTGCTGATATTATCAAAAAACACAATATGCGTTGCAGTACGCATCCAGATCAATTTGTTGTGCCTGCGAGTGCCAATCCAAGTGTTGTCAAAAAATCAGTGGAAGAATTGATTGTTCATGGAGATATGATGGATTTAATGGAATTGCCTCAATCGTATGATGCACCTATCAATATTCATATGAATTCTTATAAAGGTGATATTAAAGAAATTGCCAAACGATTTATTGATGTATACAACTCGTTACCTCACAACGTCAAATCCAGACTTGTTTTGGAACTAGAAGACAAAACTAATAGTTGGGGATTGATCAATTTGTATAATTTAATTTATCAAAAAACGGGAATCCCAATTACTTATGATTCACATCATTTTAGATTAAATAATCCAGAAAATATTTCTCCTGAAAAAGCTATATCAATGTGTATAGAAACTTGGGGCAAATATAAACCTGTATTTCATTATAGTAATGGAAAATCAAGCCCAACAGACCGATCACATTCAGATTATGTATATATTTTACATAAAGAATTATTTGAAAATAATGTTGATGTTGAATTTGAGTTTAAAGCGAAAGACTATGCCATTGAAAAGTTTGAAACCCAATACAAATTATAAAAAAATAAACATGTTGACGATCGGGTAAAAGTAGTATATGATTAGTTTATGTTAGTAATAAAGTTTTGCTAACTAAAAAACAAAAAAACAAAAAAAGAAAAACATATGGTTATTACAAATAATAAGAAACGCACCGCATTTGCAAAAACTTCAGTTCAGGGTGTTCGTGCTCATATCGTCGTTCCATTTGCTAGTACCAAGCGTGCTACCAAGTTGGTTATCGTTGAAAATGACAAGCGAATTGAACTCAATGGACGACAAGTGAATGCACTTTCACGTGTCATTGGTTCCACAAAGAAGGCTGCTAGCAAACGATAAAAATAGACAACTACATCAACTGTTAAAAGTATATGGGAAAAACATATAGAAGAGACTCTCAATTTAAAAAGAATTCAAAGAGTTCTGCCAAAAAAGAAAATAAAAAAGAGAAGTTTTCTGATTCGAATAGTAAAAAGAAGACATTTGATTCTAATGAAGAAATCGAAATCGAAAATGGTTATTGAGATCGTAATATTGACATTTGTTTGTGGATTATCTTTGTTATATATCCATATAGCGCCAGTAGTATTTACACTGCTGGCGCTATTTTCTCTTTATAAGATTAAAACGTTGGAGGAAAAAGTGGACATTCTTGATGAAAGATCGTTCAAATTATCCGAAGAGATAAAATCTTTGTATAAAAATCAAAAGGATATATCATTGGTAATTACAACAATTCGTAACAGAATCAATAAACTAAAATCAAATGTCAAAAATCCCGAAAAAGAAAAAGTCCGTACAGTCCAAGAAAGACTTGACGACATCGAACGAAGAGAACAACATCTCAACGAAGAGTAAGACATTATTTGATCACATCAATCATATTCGTGAGAATAAATCCGAATCTTATTATGATCAATTGACGGAAAAAGAAAAACGGGATTTTAGTAAATATACACTTTTGATGGGACTGAGTATGGATCCCGATAGTATTGAATCTATCGCATACCTGTCTCAGTTTATGGAAGTAGTTCCAAATAAACAATTTTATAAAGCTTGTTGTGACTTGGTTCCCAGTGGACGAAAGTTTTGTAAATGGATCAAATCAACCAAATCCAAGACCAATAAGGAATTGATAGATTTATTGTCGTCTCACTTACAAATAGGTAAAGATGAAGCGAGAGATTATTGTAAAGTTCTATTCAAAGACCAAATTGGTATAGAATACCTTGTCAGTATATGTTCCAAATATGGAAAAACTGAGAAGGAGATAAACAAATTATTAAAAGATGAGTAAAACAAATGTTAAAAAAATTATCGGTATATCAGGTTTAGCTAGAGCTGGTAAAAATTTGTTTTGTGATATCGCAATACAAGAACTAAATAATCGAGGATATAGCGCAAAACAATATGCACTTGCTTATTTTCTTAAAAAAGATTGTGAACAGTTTGTCAAGGAAAAGCTGAATCTGAATGTCTTTAGTGAGAATACCGAGGAGAAAAGCATTTTTCGTGAATTTTTAGTGTGGTATGGTGGCGTAAAAAGAAAACAAACAGATGGTCGTTATTGGACCTCATTATTATATAAAGAAATAGAAAATGATCCAAGTGACATCGTATTAGTATCAGATATACGATATGCTCAATATCCAAAAGATGAAGTTCAATGGATTCAGAATGAATTGCAGGGCAAATTAGTGCATATAAGCAAATATACAGTTCTATCAGATGATACCAGAAAGTATACTGAACCCCCAAATGACCACGAACGAATTAATGACCCTCTTATAAGAGGTTTATCAGATTATACAGTAGAATGGATGGATGTGTCATCAACATCAAACAATACAATTAAAATGAAAGAATGCGTATACCTTACGGATATAGTCAACAAGTGTTTGGATAGAATTATCTAGAAATTGTATTCAATACCGATCCATTGTTGGATAGTTGAATATATGCTTCGGCGGGAAACTTTGCAAATAATTGACTTTTAAACGAAGGTAATATTTGAGAACATGTATTGTATAGTGAGTAACATGTGGATAATTTATCACTTTTTTGTTTTCCATTACAATTACATATTCCATTGAAGTCATTTATGCAATTTACAAATTGACCAAAAACGGGATGCAAACCTACAAATCCGTTGTTGTTCAAGAAATAGAAAAGTTGCGTTACATTAGTTATTACCACAATGATACTTTTCTATAAATATGATATAATATTAGAGATGATGCAAATACAATGGTAAAATCGAATTTGTTTTCCAAAAAACACAATCCTAATATCAAAGACAACCATGTTGTGAAACATATTGGACATGTTATTAACCGCGTAAAAAAGTTGTTGTGTTTCTGTAATAGATATGAATGATATGTTAGTTCAAAGTTATCCTGCTTTGCAACACTATAATCTTTGACTTTGAACAAATTCAAACCAAATAGACGAATATATTCAACAAATGCTTCGGTTTCAAACCAAACTATGTTTAAGAATAATATAAAAAAAATTACTTGTTCCATGATCATATATATGATAGACTTATATTAAATTTTATTTATAATACATGAAAGGAATTATTTTATCTGGTGGAACTGGTAGTAGATTGTATCCACTTACGACGGTTGTAAATAAACAACTATTGCCTGTTTATGATAAACCAATGATTTATTATCCTATTAGTACTATGATTAGTTGTGGGATACGAGAATTATGCATTATAAGTACACCAGAGTATTTGCCATTGTATGAAAAATTATTTGGAAATGGCAAACATTTAGGTTTGGACATATGTTATAAGGTTCAATATAAACCGAGGGGAATTGCTGAATCATTTATTATAGCTGAAGATTTTATTAAAGATGATGTTGTTGGTTTAATATTGGGAGATAATATCTTTCACGGAATGGCTAAAATCAAACCAACATTAGATGGTGCTATCATATTTGCGTATCAAGTAAATAATCCGAGTGATTATGGTGTAGTAGAATTTGATGATAATAATAAAGTAATTTCTATCGAAGAAAAACCAAAAGAACCCAAAAGTAATTTTGCAGTACCAGGTTTGTATTTTTATGATAACAATGTTATTGAATGCGTTAAGAATTTGAAACCATCTAGAAGAGGAGAATTGGAAATAACCGATTTAAACCGTATTTATATGGAAAAACAAAAACTATCTGTTATACCATTCCCACGAGGGACTGTTTGGTTGGATGCTGGTATGCCAGATTCTTTATATCAAAGTGGTGCTTATATTCAAACGATACAAGAACGACAGGGAATCAAGGTTGGTTGTATTGAAGAAGATTGTTATAGAAAAAAGTTTATTAATAAACAACAACTGTCTAATATAGTTGATAAAATGCCTAATAGTGAATATAAAAATTATTTAACTAAACTACTATGATATTATTATTTGGATCGTCTGGATATATTGGAAGTGAATTTAAACGACAATTAACCGAATTAAATTTAAAATTTTATTGTTGGCCCAGTGCGGTTAATACAACTCTGTTTGACTTAAATAAGTGGCATAAAGAAACAGGAAATCTTAAAATTGATGTGGCAATTAATGCAGCTGGATATACTGGTAAACCAAATGTAGATGCGTGTGAACTGGCCAAAGAAGATACTATTCAAGGTAATATCATTTGGCCTCAAATATTGACTGATTGGTGTATGTTAAACGATATTACATTAGGTCATGTATCTAGTGGATGCATTTATACTGGAAGAAGGGTAGATGGAGAACCATTTACGGAAGAAGATGAACCAAATTTTAGTTTTGAACACAACAATTGTAGTTTTTATAGTGGAACAAAGGCAATTGCTGAGAAGATAGTATCAAAATGGAACAAAAATTATATTTGGAGACTGAGAATTCCATTTGAAGAAAATAATAATTCACGGAATTATATCAGTAAAATGTTAAAATATGATAAGTTATTACAATCAGAAAATTCAATTAGCAACAAACAAGAATTTGTAACTGCTTGTATACAAACATTCACAAATAAAGTTTCTTTTGGTATTTATAACGTAACAAATACGGGTTATATTACTACTGACATTCTGATTGAAAAGTTAAAGATGACTATTGCAAAGGATAAAAATTTTACACTGATTGATGAAGAACAATTGTATAAAAATTATGCAAAAACACCACGTTCTAATTGTGTTATGAGTAACAGCAAGTTGTTAGAAACTGGAATTAAAATGAAAACCGTTGAAGAATCAATTGATTACTGCTTAAATAATTGGAAATAATATGAATAAAAAACAAGTTATAATAGATTTTATAAATCAAGTAAAAAAAGAACAGTTTATACCTGAATACTGTCATAATTTAAAGGGTGTAAGAAATAAAGTATTTTACTCTGGTCCATTGATGGATGATGATGAATTGGTTGAAGCGATTGATTCATTATTATTTGGTAAGTGGTTTAGTAGTGGTGAAAAGGTGTACAAGTTTGAACAAGAATTTAGTAAAAAGATAAATCAGAAGTATTCTGTAATGGTTAATTCTGGTAGTTCTGCTAATCTTGTAATGATTGCGGCTCTTAAAAAACATTTCAAGTGGATTGATACTGATGAAATTTTATTGTCTGTAGTAGGGTTTCCAACTACATTGAATCCTATCATTCAAAATAATTTAAAGCCTGTATTTGTAGATATTGAATATAATACATTAAACTTTGATTTGGATGAATTAATAAAAAAGATCACACTGAATACTAAAGCTATATTTGTATCACCTGTATTAGGTAACCCGCCAGATATGGATAGACTTATTGAGATTGCCAAAACACACAAACTAGAAATTATTATGGATGGTTGTGATAGTTTTGGAAGTAAATGGAAAGGTAAGGATTTATGTGAATATGCTGTTGCTACTAGTTGTAGTTTTTATCCGGCACATCATATTACCACAGGTGAAGGCGGAATGGTTAGTTCAAATATAGAAGAAATCGTTAAATTGGCAAGATCATTTAGTTGGTGGGGAAGAGACTGTTTCTGTATAGGATCCGCAAATCTATTAAAAAATGGTAGCTGTAATTGTAGATTTAGCAATTGGATTAAAGAACTGCCATATCAAATTGATCACAAATATTTCTTTACTCAAATTGGATATAATTTAAAGCCTCTTGATTTAC